>Ga0185299_10001625_pt1 | contig 40768 bp, 26 predicted proteins | sample PaiPotPPA55metaG_FD_128002 | JGI IMG/M metagenome (GOLD analysis project Ga0185299, IMG submission 128002) | Iron sulfur acid spring bacterial and archeal communities from Banff, Canada, to study Microbial Dark Matter (Phase II) - Paint Pots PPA... ...
GCAATTTCGGCCGCGCCCCGGTGAATTCTTCCAGCAGCTCCACTTCCCTGTCGAAGTGAATCACAAATGCCAAATCTTTATTTTCGCGCAGCAAGTGATCCAGAAAGCTATAGCTTGCGCTACGCTCTTCTTCTAACACGCGCCGCTGGCTCATGCTCGTGTCCACCAGCAATCCCAGCCGCAATGGCAAATCACTCTCACGCGCGAAATAATTAACAGTCTGCGGCCGCCCGTCTTCCTCCACCGCAAAATCCTCTTTCGTCAGGTTCGAAATAATCTTTCCATGCTTGTCGCGCACCGTAACCGGCACGCTAACGGTTTTCACATCCACCGAAATCTTGGGCGTGCTTCCCTGCTGCGTCTTCGTCTGCGATCCCTGATTTTGCGCGGCCTGCCGGGAAGCCTGCTGCGAACTCCGCTGATCAGCTTGCTGCGCCCCAGCCGTCGTTTGCTGTCGCCCAAGCGCCGCAACCGCAACCAGCGCCGTCCAAACCAAAATGCCAGAACAAAGCCCGTGTTTCAGCCCAACCCCCATGCGTCACCAACCTTTAAACGAAAGCAATTTCATCTCACTCCGAACCGCCCGGCGCGTAAGGTTGTCGCCGAGGCGCACTGCAAAACATAGATGCAAATCCAACCCAGGCGGACGCCCGCTCATCGAACTACACGAATCAATTTCACGAACAAAAGTCCACCAACAGACGCACCCATACTCAAGTGCATATTCCCCCACACCTTTAAACTAGTTCCCGAACTCTAGTCACGCGTAGGGATGGCTATGCCCGCTATGCAAGCTTTCTCTCCGTCTTATGTATTAGGTATTTGCTTTACGACTGTTAGGCGGGACCTGCTAAAACCCCGAAACCAACTACGATCTCAACCGCGGAGAAAAATCCGTCAGACTCATAAACGTAGAATCGATTTTTTCAACGAGTTTCCCGTTTTCTTCCGACTTTGCCTTAACACTCTTCCACTCCGCATCGTCCTTAAACGAGTTCCAGTTGGCGTCCGCCGCCGCCCGGCTGGGATGCTGCAAAATATAAATTAATGTATTGCCTTTCTGAGGGTCGTCCACAGGCGTCCAGTAAGCTACGCTCTTCATCCCATGCCGATCAAAAATCTTCCTGGTGTGGTCGCGAAAACGCGCCAGCAGCTCATCCACTTTCCCGGGCACAACATGATATATCCGCAATTCGTACACCGCATCCGCGTCCGGTGCGGTTTCCTCGCCAGCTTCGCCCGCCGCGCCAGGCAACGACGGTAAGAATGCGGCCGCGGAAACAGATTGCAGCAATGTTCTTCTTTTCACAGCCGCATTCTACCAAACAATTCACGAACCGTATCGCGAAACTACGTTTTAGTGGCTCTCGCCCGAACAACACGTGTTCGTAACGCTTTTTGGCTGCGTGTATGTTTTCGTAGCATCCACGATCTGGTTTTTTTCATATTTGTCGTGGTGTCTCACCCAGGACATTGAAAATGCCAGTCCCTCTTCATCGCGTCCCTTCGGCGCCATATCTAGAAAATTATATGCGCCGATAAAAATGTCCAATCCGCGTCCATAAGTGGAGTACGTGTGAAATACTTCGCCCGCGTCATACTTATAAAACACGCTTGCGCCAGGCGCCTCGTCGGGAGGGAAATTCTGCATGGTGTAGTTGTAATTCACATCCCCTTTGGCATGCTCCTCTTTGGTGAACGACACGTGATAGGCAAAATTAAAATCCGTCCCATAAGACGAGACCCACTTGAACTTCCAGCCCATCCTCTTTTTGAAGGCTTCAATTTGCGCCAGTGGCGCCCGCGAAACCACCACCAACGTCACATCGCGCGCATTCAAGTGCGGCACACTTCCATCAAAATGGTCCGCCAGCAGCGAGCAACTTTGACAACCTTCCGCCCAGTCCGGACCAAACATGAAGTGATACACGATCAATTGGCTCCGCCCCTCAAACAGATCGGCCAGCGTCTCTTTTCCGCCCGGCCCATCGAACACATATTTCTTCTCTACTCGTTCCCACGGCAATTCACGACGCTGCCGGCTCACCTCATCACGCAGCTTCGTGAATTCCTTCTCCTTGCTCAACAGCTCCTTGCGTGCCTCTAGCCATTGCGCCGGCGACGTCACTTTCGGATTTTCTATCTTGCTCGTAACTGAAGTTGCCATTGTCCTTTCTCCTTTTCTTTTCGTTCTTGTGATGAAAACTTCCCTTATTATTTCCCGGCCGAAAACTTCTCACCACCAGTGCCGTCAATCCTCCCGACGACGTAACTCCCGCGGCTATCGCCGCAACACTCATCAAGCATACTGGACACATAACCGCTCTCCGCAATCAAATACGCCCTTACCGCACCCGCGCCTTCTTCCCTTCCGCGCGTTGCCGCACCTGTTCGTGAATATGCTTCCAGCCCTTCCCCATTCCCTCGCGATGTTCGTCCGGAATCAGCCCCAGCGCGATGTGGTGAAATTTAATCAACGTTCCGCCATCCACTTTGCTCAGCCGGTACTGCAGATTCGAAACCGCCGCATACGACATAAACAACGGCCCGTTAATTTCCAGCAAAGTCGGCCGCTTGATCGCTTGCACCGTTCCCCAGAAGTGCCCGTTGTCTCCGCCCAGATCGCGGTACCATCGCCCGCCCGGCCGCGCCTCAAGCTTCATCGGCATCGCCGTTCCGTCGGGCGTGGTGTTGCCTTCGCCGATCTGTTCAAGAAGCACCGCAAAAGTATCTTCCAACCCCGCCTTCACATGAATCTCCTCGGTGATATGCACCGTCAAGTCTTCCACCGAAATTTCCTTCTTCGCAGTTGCCTGATTCATCGTCCTTTCCTCCTATAGAAGTTTTGCTGCTTTCTTGCTCTAACAAATTTTGGTGCTATTCCACTTTCAGAAGCCGTGTTGCCATCTCACTTGCAATACTCCACTTCGTTTCACGACCGGCTCTTCTTCTCCGCTCTTTCTTTCACCTGCAACAACTGGTGCTTCCACAACCGTTCAAACGTACTCGTCCACTCATGCAGCGGCCGAATGGCCTCAGCGTTGGCCCGATACAACATGTGCCTGCCGTCCCGTCGTACCTCCACAAGCTTCACCTCCAGAAGCACCCGCAAGTGCTTCGACACCGAAGGCTGTTCAAATCCCAGCCTCATCACAATTTCCCCGACCGACCGTTCCCCCGTCGCCAGAAATTGCAAAATCTCCCGCCGCCGAGGCTCAGCCACCGCATTAAACGCATCCGATGTAGTAGCCGCCCTTGCCATGCCTTAACATTACATTCCCATATAGGAATATGTCAAGCCTCTTTTTAAAGTTTTATTTTTTTACTTATTCCCTCGTGGGTCCCCCGTTTGACGGACGCCCTGCTACTCCGCTACTATCGCCGCCGCTATGTGGGCCCGCCTTCTGGGCGGGGCTTTGTAGGTCGCGGCTTCAACCGCGACACCAGGAGCTGCCCGTGCGCGGGGCTTTAATAAGCCCCTGAAGCCGGAATCCTGGACCTGCAGCAGGTTACAAACACCAAACGTATGCCCCCAATCAATCGCGACCACCTAGAATCCCTGATGCAGTCAGAGCAAGAGAAATTCGCCTCCGCGCGCCCCAAATCCAAGTCTCTCTTCACCCGTGCCGGCAAATCCCTCCTAAGCGGCGTGCCCATGAACTGGATGGCCAAATGGGCCGGCTCATTCCCTCCCTTCGTCACTGAAGCCCACGGCGCCGAAGTGATCGACGTCGACAGCCATCGCTACATTGATTTCTGCCTCGGCGACACCGCCGCCATGACCGGCCATTCCCCGCCGCCCACCGTTTCCGCCGCGCAGTCGCAACTCGCCAGTGGAATCTCTCTGATGCTGCCCTCGGAGGACGCCGTCTGGGTCGCCGAAGAATTACAGCGCCGCTTCCGTCTGCCTTACTGGCAATTCGCACTGACTGCCACCGACGCGAATCGTTTCTCCATCCGTCTCGCGCGCCACATCACCCGCCGCCAAAAAATTCTGGTCTTCAACTGGTGCTACCACGGCACTGTGGACGAATCCTTCATTACTCTGAAAGACGGCGTCTCCCGCCCGCGAGCAGGCAACATCGGCCCACCCGTAGATCCATCCCTCACCACCAAAGTCGTGGAGTTCAATGACCTGCCCGCGCTGGCGCAAGCCTTGCAACCCGGCGACGTCGCCTGCGTCCTCGCCGAGCCCGCCCTCACCAACGTAGGCATCGTGCACCCCGCACCGGACTATCATCGGCAATTACGCGAGCTCACCCGCAAATATAAAACGCTCTTGATCATCGATGAAACTCACACTATTTGCGCTGGCCCTGGCGGTTTCACCCGCGCCGAAAATCTCGATCCCGACTTCCTAGTTTTTGGAAAAGCAATTGGCGCTGGAATTCCCGGAGCAGCTTACGGCTTCACCGAGGAAGTCGCGAACGCCATCTCCGCTGGTATGAATCTTGAGGACTGCGATGTTGGCGGCATCGGCGGCACGCTGGCTGGTAACGCGCTCTCCCTCGCCGCGATGCGCGCCACACTCGATAAAGTTTTAACCGAGGAAGCCTTCACCAGAATGATCCCGCTAGCCGAGCGATGGACGCTCGGCGTTAAGCAAGCCATAACTAAATTCCAAATCCTCTGGCACGTAACTCGCTTGGGTTGCCGCGCCGAATATCTCTTCGCGCCCAATCCTCCCCGCAACGGCACCGAGGCTCACAACGCCATGGACTTCGACCTCGAGCGTTTCATGCACTTATTCGCCATGAACCGCGGCATCCTGCTTACTCCATTCCACAACATGGCCCTAATGTCCCCCGCCACCACCCCCGCCCACGTTGATCGCCACACCGAAGTCTTCTCGGAGGCAGTTCAAGCATTAATTAGTTGAGCCTGCGCAGTTACCTGCATCGTTGCGTGAATTGGGAATCTGGGTCAGTCTTGCAGTTGGGTGCCCCGGGTTCGCCGTTGAGGTATGAACCCGGGTCTTGCTTCTCGCGACCAAACTTGTATCCTCCGATATCTCCACCATTCAAAATCACGCGAAGGGTGCCCCATGCTCGATTTTCAGCATGGGTCTTGGGTTAACTCTGGAAGTTAGCGTCCGAGAATTAACCACAATTACAAAACAACGCCGAATATTCTTTACAAAAAATTAATAAGCCGTCACTGTCGCATACTCTCGCAATAAAAAATCACGAGCGTCCACGGCAGAACATTCCCATTAATTTAAATTGGGATTTAACTAGAACACCCAGGCCGATTTGAGTTGGGATTTAATTTGTCCGAGAGAATCGGCAGTGGGAATTTTTGCAAGTATAATCGGCTCGCCCGTGGACCGGAAGACGCATCAATCATGCGTCTCCCCTGTCATGACGAATGCTCGACCTCTATCTCTCCTCGCGTCTCTCGTCGCGATCCGGATGCTGGTGGCGCCACTTCCAATAATTTCTCTGGTCTCTAGCCCGTTGCTGGTCGTACGACCGATAACTTCTATGATGCTCCACCAGGTAGCCCCGGTACGCCCGATCTTCCCGGTCATCCCAATTATGGTAATCGCGATGGTGAGAATCATAGACTCGTACTTGTACTTCTTGAGGCAGCGGTGCTGACATGATTGCGGTCGGTGCGAAAATAGCTCCCGCCAACAGCAATGAACCAATAAACCAATGTGTGCGTAACACGATAATTTCCTCCAACCGCAAATGGATTAAATTCCGGCCACTACGAACTATGTTCCCGAGCCTCAGACCCGTATGTCCCATTCAGCACATGTGCCCAATGATGCAAGTAGCGGTCGATCTTTCGCGCGAAAAGTATGAGGAGAGTTGGTGCTAGTGTAGTGCGACGAAATTCCTAGCAGTTATGGAAGAGGAGCGCCTAACCCGTATACCCGCACACCCCAACGCGAGGAGAGTTAACTACCGGCAGGCACATCTCGTCGCCACACTCGTGTGCGACGGCGCACGCTTCACAAAGCCAGCCCTCCCCATTCCACGTGCATTCGGTACAGATTTGGGTGGCGGGCTGGATGCTACACCGCTGGCAGCTTACCTGCGGTGCCTCGTTTCTGGCTAATAGTTGTACGGCACCTTTTGGCAAGCCTTGCTCACGAAGGGCAACAACCTTTAGCACAAGAGCCGTTGGAGAACCGTAGTCATATTCATAAAAGAACTTCATCCCTACCTCAAACACTTCGCTCAACCGCGCTCGCATGCTCGTTTCTTCATCCACGGGCTCGGAAGTATAACGCTTGCCGCCAACCTCAAAAGCGCTCAAGTGGCCGCAGCATTCAAGCCAGGTATGGCGGAGAAAATCGTCGAGCTTACTCAGCGGGGCGGTCAGCGGCACTGCCACATGCATCCAGTACGCCTTGGCGTCACGTCCTTCGATGGCTAAATGGAAGTTCGGGCCAGGTGTTTGTTTTCTAGAAGCCGGCGATAACCCGGACGCTTCCGGTGGACTGCAGGCCTGTAGGTGCCGGGTCATGGAAGCCTGGCCGGCCATCTCCCCGCAGAGATTACACTTTCCCATCGATGGCTGTTTGCTCATGGCTGAGCAATATTATAATGCGTCATAAATAGAAACATTTATTATTTCGCTGTGTTCTTGCAGAATAGGAGGACACGGCTGATGCGAATCGCACCCCCGGTAGTTCTGACCAGCGAGCAAAGAGCAAAGCTAGAGACCTATGCGCGCGGGCGCAGTGCTCAGGCCCGGGTTGTGCTGCGCGCCCGGATTGTGTTGCTGGCCGGCGAAGGCAAGCAGGACCTGAAGATTGCCCACCGGCTTTCGATCGTGCCGCGCACTGCTGCTCGCTGGCGCTCGCGTTTTCTGCATGACGGTATCGCGGGGCTGGAGCACGACGCTCCGCGACCTGGCCGCACGCCTTCCATCTCACCGCAACTCGTGCGTATGGTAATTGCCAAGACGACACAGGAAAGACCTTCTCATGCAACCCACTGGAGCACTCGCACTATGGCCGCCGTGGCCGGTATCAGCGAGGCCAGTGTACGGCGCATCTGGCACCGTCACGGTCTGAAGCCGCACCGCGTGGAAACTTTCAAGCTGAGCAACGATCCCCGTTTCGCCGAGAAACTGGAGGACATCGTCGGCCTGTATCTGAATCCGCCCGAGCATGCGCTCGTGCTGTCATTGGACGAGAAGAGCCAGATCCAAGCTCTTGACCGTACTCAGCCCGGTCTGCCCATGAAAAAGGGCCGTGCTCATACGATGACGCATGATTACAAGCGGCATGGAACCACCACGTTGTTTGCCGCTCTCAATACCCTCGACGGCAGTGTGATGGCCACTTGCATGGAGCGTCATCGCCATCAAGAATGGCTGAAGTTCCTGCGTCTCATCGATCGCCAAACGCCCGCCGACAAACAGCTCCACCTGATCGTCGACAACTATGCCGCCCACAAACACCCGTCGGTTCTGCGCTGGGCGGCGCGTCACAAGCGCTTTCATTTCCACTTCACACCCACCAGCAGCAGTTGGCTCAACATGGTCGAACGATTTTTCCGCGACCTGACCGAGAATCAGCTCCGGCGCGGCGTCTTTACCAGCGTCGAAGCTCTCCAAGAACGCATTCTCGCTTATACCCAAGAACATAATCGCCAACCCAAACCCTTTATCTGGACCGCAAAGGCCAATGACATTCTCGAAAAAGTTAAACGCGCCCAGGCTAACCTCAATAACAGCCTATCTGTGTGACGCAGTGCACTAGCGAGTAAGTTTAAGAATGTTTAACGCTTTGAGATTTCAAGGAGTTAAATGGTGGGGCTGGGGAGGCTCGAACTCCCGACAACCGGTTTAGGAAACCGATGCTCTATCCATCTGAGCTACAGCCCCGCAACTTCGCTTTGTAGTTTACCCGCGTAAGTCACGATTTTCACGTGGTTCCCGCTTCGATTCTTCCCACGTCTAGTCTGCGCCTGGTTAAAAACTCATCACTTACACGACACGGTGGCCGTCTTTTTGCGAGCCAAGCCCCTCAATGATCGCTATCCTGATATATACCTAATACATACGAAAGAAAGCAGCTTCGAAGCTGGGAAGCGCGGCTTTTTCCGTAAGCTGGAAAACGGCTAGATAACCCTCGAGTGCCAGTCATTGGAGATAAACGACTTACGGTGGTCATGAGGGTGCAGTAATAGAGTAACGGGTAGTTCTTCGGACGGACGCAGCTGGTATCTTTTTGAGATACGGCCGCCAACGCGCGTTGTTGAATCAAGGAGGCATTTCTGATGCATCACCCCGGCTGCAAGGCCAACCCCCAATCCCCTATTCAAATCACTGCGCCCCGCTCGGCAATGCGCCGTAAACTCTGTCATCGCGCTACCTCGCTTTTGGTTGCCGCTTTGACCCTGATTGCCGCTTTCTACTCACCTGCGGCGCACGCACAAGCCAATGTAATGGGCACATGGCAAACGGTGCCGACGCAGATGCCCATCAATCCGGTGCACACGGCGCTCTTGTCGAACGGAAAGATTTTGGTGGTTTCCGGCTCTGGAAACTATCCGGTGCAGACCATTTATAACGTTGGGGTGTGGGATCCTTCGACAAACACCATAACTACACAAACGCAGACTTGGGACATGTTTTGCAACGGGATGATCGTGTTGCCCGATGGTCGGCCATTTATCATGGGCGGCAATCTTCAGTACGACCCCTTCTTTGGCTGGAACAGAACGTCGATTTACAACCCCACCACAGGAAAATACACCGATATGGAGGATATGGCGCACGGCCGCTGGTATCCGACAAGCACTATTCTCGGTGATGGGCGTGTCCTGATATTTTCAGGACTGGATGAAACCGGCGCCACGAATTCCCAAACGGAAATTTACACCGTAGGCGGCGGATGGGCGCCGGCGGTCACCGCCCCTTGGATCCCGCCTCTCTATCCGCGCATGCATCTTTTGCCAAACGGTAAGGTTTTTTATTCCGGTTCCACGACCCAATCCCGCACTTTTGACCCCTCGACGAACACCTGGTCCGGCGTCATTGCTACCACCAACTATGGTGGAACCCGATTGTATGGCTCATCAGTGCTGCTGCCCTTAATGCCTCCCAATTACACTCCGAAGGTAATGATTTTTGGCGGAGGCAATCCCGCTACAGCTACGACGGAAATTATCGATCTTTCTGCCGCGACCCCGGCTTGGGCCTCCGGACCGGATATGTCCGCCCCGCGCATTGAAATGAACGCCACGATTTTGCCCAACGGTAAAATCCTCACCGTTGGCGGTTCGCTGAACGACGAAGATGTCAGCACCGCGAGCTTGAATGCGGATCTCTACGATCCGGTTGCAAACACCATGTCTTCCGCTGGCGCCAATGCTGTGCCGCGGCTTTATCATTCCGTGGCCCTGCTGTTGCCGGATGCCACCGTGTGGGTAGCAGGTGGAAATCCAACACGCGGATCGTATGAACCTAGCGTCGAGATTTATTCGCCAGCTTATCTCTTTAATCCCAACGGCACTCCCGCGACGCGCCCTGCGATTACGACCACTCCATCCGTAATCGGCTATGGCACCACTTTTCAGGTGCAAACCCCGGATGCCGCAAACATCGCTTCCGCAGTGTTAGTGAAAGACGGCGCGGTGACGCACGCCTTCAATATGGATCAGCGCCTCGTGGGACTCGGTTTTGCGGCCGGAAGCAGCGTCTTGACGGTGACCGGACCTCCGAATGGGAACGTCGCGCCTCCCGGCTATTACATGTTGTTTTTGATCAACAATGCAGGCGTCCCGTCGGTCGCAAAATTTGTGCAGGTTTCCATCGCGCCAACCGATGTTCCCCCTACCGGAACGATTACCACGCCAGCCACAGACGTCTCGATTCCTCAGGGACAATCGGTCACGTTCGCAGGAAGTGGTGCGGCCACCGGTGGGAACACGATCACCGGATATTCTTGGTCGATTCGAGGTGGTTCGCCAGCGAAAAGTGCTATGCAAAATCCCGGTGCAGTGACATTTGCCACTCCTGGTACCTACCAAGCGACACTTACAGTCACTGACAGCCTCGGCATAACTGACCCCAATCCGCCCGTGCGCACGATTACTGTAACCGCGACTTCTCCAGACCCAACGCTAGCTAGCGCCGCTCCAAATACGGGCGCGCAAGCTCAAACGAATCTAAACGTCATCCTCACCGGGACCAATTTCTTGGCGAGCCCCATTTGTAGTTTTGGTGCGGGAATTGACGTCAACTCCTGTACCTTTAATTCCGCTACTCAGCTCACCGCCAACGTGGACATATTGGCCACCGCAGCAGTTGGACCGCGCAACATAGTGGTTACCGACACCGATACCCAAACCGCCACACTGGCCGGCGGATTTTCAGTGGTGGCCGGAACCGCGCTTCCCGCGCCTACGCTAACCGCTGTCACCCCCAATGCCGAATTTCAAGGCACGACCAACGCCACCATAACTTTGACGGGAACCAATTTCCAGCCGGCCCCCACCTGCAATTTCAACACTGATTTCGGTGGCTCCGAGAACACCTGCACATTTGTTTCTCCCACGCAGATCAACGTAAATCTAAACGTCTCTGCGAACGCGACACTTGGTGGGCACAACGTAAGCGTCACCAACGCAGACGGTCAAAGCGCAACAATGATCAACGGTTTTACCGTTACGCAAAATTTGGGCAACACCGTCCAACTTGGCGCCGGCTTCACCGCCGGAGCTCTGGTGATGAACGGCAGTGCGCAACTGAAAGGATCGGTTCTGGAGTTGACCGACGGCAACCAGTTTGAGGCTTCCAGCGCATGGTACGCCACGCGCGTGAATGTGCAAAACTTCGTCACTGATTTCACCTTCCAGGTAACTCCTGGAACCACCGCCGATGGTTTCACGTTCGCGCTTCAAGCTAACTCCACCGCGGCATTGGGAGTGGCTGGGGGGCCGCTGGGTTATGGGCTCGACACTGCGACCGGCACCGGAGGAATCCCCAACAGCGTGGCCGTGAAATTCGACTTGTACAACAACTTTGGTGAGGGCAACGACTCAACCGGACTCTACATAAACGGCGCTTCACCGACGATCCCGTTCGTCGACATGACCGGTTCAGGTATAGATCTGCACAGCGGTGATCTCTTCGACGTGCACATGACCTATGGCGGCGGGTCTCTGGCGATGACCATCACCGACACGGTGACCAAGGCCATGTTTACCCACACCTGGACAATCGACATTCCAACAACGATTGGCGCGACGACTGCCTATGCAGGGTTCACGGGCGGCACCGGCGGCGTAACCGCGACGCAAAATATTTTGACCTGGACTCTGGGCCCAACGCCCGTAGTCGGCTTTTCACCGGCGAGTCCCATCGACTTCCCGGACGTTGTTACCGGAACTTCCACTGCGCCAATTTCTATTACCGTCACGAACACCGGCGGCGCCACTCTGAATGTCAGCAGCGTTACGGTTACGGGCACTAATGCCACGGATTTTGCAATCGCATCCAACAATTGCACCGCGGTTACCGTCAACGGTACTTGTACGGTCTCGGTCAGGTTTACTCCCAGCGGTACAGGAGAGCGTCAGGCCAACTTGCAATTTACAGACGATGCTTCAAGCAGTCCACAAATACTGGCGCTCAGCGGCAACGGCCTCGCCCCAGCGACGCCTGGTGTGACTGTTGTGCCCAGCAGCCCGATAATGCTGCCCAACACTACGCAAGGGGCCACCAGCGCTCCAGTCGTTGTAGCTGTCACCAACAGTGGCAATGCTAATCTGAATGTCACCGCCATTACGCTTACCGGAGCGAACTCTGGCGACTTCGCACTCGTTTCCAATACTTGTAAAGGTGCAACTGTAGCCGCCAACGCAACATGCACGGTGGGTATAACATTCACGCCAGGCGCCGCTGGTATTCGTCAAGCCAACCTGCAAATTACCGACAATGCGCCCGCCAGCCCCCAGACCTTTGCACTCACGGGAATGGGAATTTCTTTGACACCAGCCGTCGTTATTTCGCCCGCTACGGTAGCAGTTGCGGCAACTCAAGGAACCGCGAGCAACTCCACGAAGATCGTCATTTCGAACTCCGGAACCGCGCCGCTGCATGTTTCCGGCGTCATCTTCGGAGGCGCGAATGTATCCGAGTTCGTCAATCCATCGAATCCTTGCGTCGGTACGCCTATCGCCCCCAATGCGAGCTGCACTATCTCCGTGACCTTCGCTCCTCTCGGAGTTGGCACTCGCACCGAGACCGTTACAATAACCGACGATGCTGCCAACTCACCGCAGGCATTTACCGTAAACGGCACTGCCAGCCCGGTATACACAGTTACCAGCCCATCCTCGGCCTTAACCACCGCAGTTAACGCCGGACAAACAGCTCAATACACTTTGCAACTCACTCCTGGCATGGGGTACTCGGGCCCCGTAAACATGGCGTGTTCTGGTGCTCCGGCCACAACTGTATGTACAGTGGCGAATCCCATCCAGTTGACAACTGGCACACCCACATCCTTGAGCGTCACGGTCAGCACGATGGCGAGATCTTTCGTTCCACCCAACAGCGATCGCCGGCCAAATCTTCCCCCATTACGTTATCTGCTGCTGCTTCTATTCGACATGTGCCTAGCAGCGCTTGTCCTGCTCAATCAACTTAAGCAGAGCGGCACCTTTTTGCCAAGGCGACTCGCATACGCCGGCGGGTTGCTGATTCTTGTACTCGCTGGCTCTGGCCTTGCTGGCTGCGCGGGTAGCGGGGTTTCCGTGGTAACCCCAAATCCAGGCACCACCGGCACGCAAAAAGGAAATTACACTCTCACGCTGACGCCTACGGCGTCCAGCATGAGCGGCAAGCCGCTGCAACTGTCGCCCATTCAGCTAACTCTGACGGTAAATTAACAAAGCGAGCCAACCGCGCCCACCTCGCGTGGAGCGGTTGGCTTTTTCCGTTTGGACTCAAGACAACTACTTCTTTCCGGCAATTGACCGCGGAAGGATATCCTTGTTATCAATTATTTATATGACCTTAAACCGCAGAAATCTGCTGAAGCAGCTTGGCGCAGGGGTAGCAGCAAGCTCCTTGCTTACGCCGCCGCGCGCCACAGCGGACATCGGTGAATCTGCATTAGATTCAAAAGCGGTCCCGCAGCATCCGGAACCGATCCGCCTGGACCGCAATGAAAACGCCTTCGGCCCCTCGCAGCAAGCGATCGCAGCGATTCGCGAATCAGCCAAAGCGGCCAGCCGGTATCCCGATTCCAGCGTTCTACAGAAAGCATTGGCCGATCATCACAGCGAAGCCACGTCCGGTGGCCACCACGTTGTTAAACCGGAGCAAATTATCCTTGGTTGCGGATCAAGCGACGTTTTGCGACTAGCGGCGTCAGCATTCCTGGCTCCGGGCGCCTCGCTCATTCTCGCCGCGCCTACCTGCGATCTCATTGCCAAATATGGACGGAGCAGGGGCGCAACCGTGACCGACGTTCCGTTGCGCAATGACCATGCACACGACTTAGAGGGCATGCTGAAGCATTCCAACAAAAGCGGTGCCAGCGGCCTCATCTATGTGTGCAACCCCAACAGCCCTACCGGAACGCTGACGACGCGCCAAGATCTCGAAGAATTTCTTGTGAAGGTATCGCCAAAGTTTCAAGTGGTAATTGATGAGGCTTATCATCACTACGCCGGTGGGTCTGGCGCTTACATGTCGTTTATAGATCGGCCGTCGGATAATCCGCGAGTGATTGTTACCAGAACTTTTTCTACTGCCTACGGGTTGGCGGGCGCGCGCGTGGGCTACGCCGTAACATCCGCTTCCACTGTGGAAAAAATGGCTCGAGAAGAATTGCCTTTCGCCCTGAATCGCGCGGGAATGTTCGCCGCTTCGGCGGCACTCGCGGACCGCGAGTATATAGAAAGCTGCATCAATCGAAATTCTAACGATCGTCAGGAGTTCATGAACCAAGTGAATGCGCGAATGCTTCGAGCCTTGGATTCGCACACTAATTTTGTTTGTTTGAACGTAATGCGCCCGGCTGTGGAAATCTCTGAACACTACAGCAAGAATAATTTTGTGTTGGCGCCGTTAATTCCTTCTATGCCGAATTATTTGCGCATCTCGCTCGGCACGCCGGAAGAGATGCGTGAATTCTGGCGAGTCTGGGACCTGCTCGGTTCTCATCCGATGTCCATGTAAAGTGTTCTATGTATTTTTTGTAGATATTCTTTGTAGAGCGCACCGCTGAAGTTTTCAGCGGCAAGTTTTGCAAAACAGTATTGTATTTCCTATAATGAGTATCCCGTTGCCCAATCCTTAAAAAGCTGCACTGATTACAAACCATTTACTCAGGCCCATGGAATGCTACTCGCCTAACTTGGTTGGTCGTTCTGTGTTTCCCCGGGGGTGGAAACATCTGGGTGGTTTGTGTGTTCTGTTTAAAAGCATTCCGGACATGTACAGATCCTGGGAGCCATTGGAATGGGTTTTTACAGCGCGCCATTGCGTCGTGAAATCGAGATTGTAAATAAAAGTTGGGCCGCGAAAATTCTGTCGAGTTCGGGTACACAGATTTGGGTCGTTGCTGCTATCGCCTTACTCGTGACTTGCGCGCCGATGGCGCACGGCCAGGCCAACGTACAAGGCACCTGGCACACCGTATCGACCTTGATGCCCATCAATCCAATCCACACTGCATTGATGTCCAATGGAAAAATTTTGGTTGTCTCTGGCTCTGGAAACCTCCCGACACAAACCACCTTCATGGTCGGCGTATGGGATCCCACCAATAACACCATACCTCCCCCAACGCAGCAGAATTGGGACATGTTCTGCAACGGCATGATCGTATTACCCGACGGCCGGCCGTTTATCATCGGTGGCACTATTCAATACGATCCCTTCTTCGGTGCGAAGAGAACGTCTATTTATGACCCCTCCACTGGAAAATACACCGATATGGAGGACATGGCGCACGGGCGCTGGTACCCCACCAACACCATTCTTGGCGACGGGCGCGTAATGACATTTTCAGGCCTCGATGAAAACAGCAACACGAATACACAAGTCGAAATCTACAAGGTTGGAGCTGGCTGGTCGGCGCCCATCGCAGCTCCCTGGACGCCGCCTCTCTATCCGCGCATGCATCTCTTGCCGAGTGGCAAGGCTTTTTATTCTGGTTCCACCACACAATCCCGAACTTTCGATCCTTCAACGAATACTTGGTCGGGGGTTATCGCCACCACCGTTTATGGCGGAGTACGAACGTATGGTTCTTCGGTCCTTTTTCCTCTGACGCCGGCAAATGGTTACAAACCAAAAGTCATGATTTTTGGTGGTGGCAATCCGGCCACCAACACCACGGAAATCATCGATCTCTCGGCGGCCTCCCCGGCTTGGGCCTCTGGTCCACCGATGTCGGAGCAACGCATTGAAATGAACGCAACGTTGCTGCCCAATGGCAAAATTCTCACCGTGGGCGGCTCGGTGAACGACGAGGACACTTCCACCGCCTCCCTGAAGGCGGATCTTTACGATACCGCATCCAACACCATGGGATCCGCTGGCTCAAACGCTTTTCCCCGCCTTTATCACTCCGTCTCCCTACTGCTCCCGGATGCCACCGTATGGGTCGCAGGAGGTAACCCCGCGCGCGGTTCCTACGAACAGCATGTCGAGATTTATACGCCGCCATACTTGTACAATTCCAGCGGCTCTCTAGCGACCCGCCCATCGATAACCTCCGTTACACCAGGAGTAATTGGCTACGACACTTCTTTCCAGGTACAGACCCCCGACGCCGCCAACGTATCTTCCGTGGTCATTATGAAGAACGGGTCAGTGACCCACGCTTTCGACATGGACCAGCGCATGGTGGGCCTGTCATTTACCAGTGGCAGCGGCGTCTTGAACGTAACCGGGCCGCCAAATGGAAATATCGCTCCGCCTGGCTACTACATGATTTTTCTCCTGAATACTTCGGGAGTGCCATCAGTAGCCAAATTCGTACAAGTTTCGAAAACTCCTACGGATACACCTCCCAAGGGAACCATCACGAGTCCCGCGTCTGATATCGTGATTGCCCCGGGGCAATCGGTGACGTTTGCAGGAACTGGCACCGCATCAAGTGGTTCAATTACCGGATACTCGTGGAGTTTCCGGGGTGCAACCCCCGCGACTAGTTCACTGCAAAATCCAGGAGCTGTGACCTTTTCCACCGCCGGTACCTATACCGTCGCATTCACCGTCACCGATTCCGCCGGAAATACCGATCCGAGTCCGCCAGTCCGCACGATTACTGTAGCTACAGAGCCGGCCCCGGTTCTTTCAGCGGTAAGTCCGAATGTCGGCGCGCAAGGGACGTCCAACCTGAGCGTAACCCTGACTGGTAGTAATTTTCTCACTTCCCCGGCTTGTAGCTTTGGCCCGGGTATAACGGTTAATTCCTGCACCTTCAATTCGTCCTCGCAAATTACTGCGAACATCAATATTCTCTCCAGCGCCGTCACCGGGTCGCGTAATGTCACGGTGACCAACACGGACGGCCAGAACTCCACATTAACGAATGGTTTCACGGTACAGGCCGGCAGCTCCAATCCTGCTCCTACCATCACCAACGTGAATCCCAACACCGGCGTGCAGGGTCAGTCGAGTATTGCCGTGACCATCACGGGCACAAATTTTCTCACTAATCCCTCGTGCAATTTCGACGCCGAGCAAGGGTTAACCGTTACTGCATGCGCTTATAACTCTGCGACAAAAATCACTGCGACGCTCCAGATATCGTCCACCGCTATTGTGGGCAAACATAATGTCGTTGTCACCGACACGGATGGACAAACCGCCACGGCAATCAATGCCTTCACCGTGACTTCTCCCTCCGGCGGAATAGGTTTTAGCAGCGGCTTCGGGACCGGCTCGATGGTGTTGAATGGAAATGCGGCAATCAACCCCCCGGCCCTATCTCTGACAACCACCAGCCCCACGTTTCAGGCCGCCAGCGCGTGGTTTCCCACCGCCGTAAACATTCAAAGCTTCACCACGGACTTCAGCTTCCAAACGACGGCAGGAACGGGAACCGCGGACGGCCTAACTTTCACGTTGCAGAATGGTTCCACAGCAGCGTTAGGCGGGGCCGGTGGAAGCTTGGGTTACGCAACGACTATCACGAACAGCGTTGCCGTGAAATTCGATTTGTACAACAACAATGGAGAAGGTTCTGATTCGACTGGGCTGTATATGAATGGCGCATCGCCCACCACGCCGGCAGTAGATATGACCGGCTCGGGAATCGATCTGCACAGCGGAGACATCTTCCAGGTGCACATGACCTATGACGGCACGAACCTGGTGATGACCATCACGGATGCCTCCACGAAGGCCAAGTTCACGCATACTTGGACGCCGGTGAACATCCCATCCACTGTCTTGGCAAACACCGCCTTTGCAGGATTCACGGGAGCTACGGGCGGATTCACGGCCAATCAAAACATCATGAGCTGGACAATGACCGGCGGCACGGGCACTGGAGGTGGGACGGTGGCCACTCCGACGTTCAGCCCATCAGGGGGAACTTATCTGGGGACGCAGACGGTGACGTTGAGCGACACCACCTCAGGAGCAACCATCTTCTATACGTTAGATGGCAGCCAGCCTGGGACTTCAGCGGGTGGCTCGACGCAACAATATAGCGGACCGCTCACGGTGAGTTCTACGGAAACGATCAAGGCCTTGGCGACCGATTCAGGGATGACCACGAGCGCAACGCAGAGTGCGACGTACACCATCGAGTCGCAGGTGGCCACGCCGACCTTCTCGCCCGGCGCTGGTAGTTATAGCTCGACGCAAACGGTGAGCATCTCGACGACGACGTCGGGAGCCACCATTTACTACACCACGAATGGATCGACCCCGACGAACACTTCAACGTTATACAGCGGACCAATCACGGTCAGCGCCACAGAAACCCTGAAAGCCATTGCTACGGAAAGCGGCTTCTTCGATAGCAACGTGGCCACAGCGGCATACACCATCGGCTCAAGCGGTGGAGGCGGCGTCACGTTCGGAAGCGGCTTCACGACCGGCTCGATGGCGTTGAATGGCAACGCTGCAATCAACGGCACAGCCCTGTCTCTGACAACCACCAGCCCTCAGTTCCAGGCCGCCAGCGCGTGGTTCCCCACGGCCCTGAATGTCCAGAAATTCACCACCGACTTCACCTTCCAGTTGTCCGCCGGTTCCTCGACAGCCGACGGCTTCACCATCGCAATTCAAAATAATACCCCTACCACTATAGGTGGCTCTGGCGGCGGGCTGGGATACCTCAATATACCGAACAGTGTGGCGGTGAAGTTCGACCTCTACAACAACGCTGGAGAAGGTACGGATTCGACAGGGCTGTTTACGAATGGGCAGGACCCCACAATACCCGCAGTCGATATGACGAGTTCCGGCGTCGATTTACACAGCGGTCATGTTTTCTCGGTTCACATCGTTTATGACGGGACAAATTTGACCATGACCATTACGGACACCACTAACACCGCTTTGACCTTCACGAATACTTGGACGGCGGTGAACATACCCGGAACGGTAGGCGCGAATACCGCATTTGTGGGTTTCACCGGAGGCACTGGCGGGTTTACTGCCAATCAATCCGTGCTCACCTGGACGTACACCGTCAACTAGCGCCGATCCGGCGGGGTCCCCGAGCACCTCTACAGGCGGCTACATACCAACCAGCCCAGCCCTGCATCATTTTTGGGGCCCATACATCTAAGCTGTAAAGACAGCGGCTTAAGTCGCCGTGCTATCATCACCGCTCTTCTGCCTCTCGTGGAGCTGGCTTCGTCCCCTTCGAGCGGCGGGTTGCTTGGAGGCAAACATGAACCGTAAACTCCGGAACATTCTGATCGTTGTCGGAATTGTAATCGTCATCCTGCTGATCGTTCCGTTCCTGATTCCCGTCAATCAATTCAAGCCTACGATTGAAGCAAAAGCGTCAGCCGCCTTGGGACGCCAAGTGCAGATGGGCAATCTTAGCCTTTCTCTTTTTACTGGTTCGCTCTCGGCTGAGAACTTGGTGGTTGGCGACGATCCCAAATTCAGCCAGACACCGTTTCTGACTGCCAAGGGAGTTCGCGTCGGCGTGGCCATGATGCCGCTGATCTTTTCGCGTGCCCTGAATGTTACCAGCGTGACGATTAAAGACCCGCAAGTCATCTTGCTACATAATCCCGCAGGCCAATGGAATTATTCGTCCATCGGCGGCGCGGCCGCAAACACCGCCAACAATCAAGCTGCGCAAAACAATAATCCCTCGGACCTTTCAATAAATAAACTGTCGCTCGAGAACGGCACCATCATTGTCGGTTATGTCGGCAATCCCAAGCGCACCACCTACGACCATGTGAATGTGGAAGCCTCCAACATCTCAGCTCGCTCGAAATTTCCTGTCTCGGTTTCGGCCGATCTTCCAGGGGGCGGGAAGTTCAAGTTGGATGGAAATGCGGGCCCCCTCGATGCCACCGACGCTGCCCTGACTCCCGTGGACGCAAAAATCAGTGCTGGCTCGCTGAATCTCGGCTCCACTGGGTTTATCGAGCCTAATACCGGCCTAGGTGGACTCCTCGACCTGGATGCCACCCTGACATCGGCCCAGGGTCAGGCCGAAACCAAGGGTAACGCCAAACTTTCTAAGGCACTCCTCATCAAAGGTGGGTCTCCCTCTTCAGTACCCCTGGTAGTGGACTTCGACACCAAGTACGACCTAGCCAAACAGAGCGGCGTGCTAACTGGCACCACCCTGAAAATCGGCGGCGCCACCGCGCAAGTTTCCGGCACTTATAACAACGCGGGCGAAAACACCATCGTAAATGTCAAAGTCGAAGGCCAGAACATGCCAGCAAAGGATTTAGCGGCCTTCCTGCCGGCCATCGGGATTCACCTCCCGAACGGAGCTACCATTGAGAGTGGGACACTCAGCGAAAATCTCACTATGGCGGGCCCGACCACCAATCTGGTCACCAGCGGCAACGCCGGGATTTTCAACGTTAAATTGGCGGGATTTGATCTGGGTTCGAAAATGTCCAGTATTTCGGCCCTTACCGGATTGAAGAGCGGCAAAGATCTGGAGATCGAAAAAATGACTGCTAATCTGCGCATGACTCGCGACGGTTTGCGCGCCGATAATTTTATCGCCGTGCTCCCGGCCTTCGGCCAGATCGTGGGAGCCGGCACCATAGATGCCAAGAACAATCTTGATTTCAAAATGGCAGCAACGCTGAAGAGTGGGATTGCCAATGTCGCAAATCCCACCGGTGCGCTCAGTCAAGTTTTGGGCGGCGGTTCCAGCGGCTGCAAGAGCGGCGTAACGGTACCGTTCAGGATTGAGGGCAACACTTCAGATCCAAAGTTTGTTCCCGATGTCGGCGGCGTAGCGGCGGGCATGCTGAAAACTCAATTGGGTTGCGCGGGTAGCTCCGTCACCGGAGTGACAGGCGCAAAAGGCCTAAATCCGTCCAACGCCGCGAGCAGCATAGGCGGCCTGTTCAAGAAGCCAAAGCCATAAAAGGCTAGTCGCAGCGCAGCGCCACCATAGGATCTACCCGCATCGCCCGTCGCGCTGGAATGTAACACGCCAGTAACGCTACAGCGGTAAGTAAGAGCGTTACCGCTGTATACGTCGCGGGGTCGTAGGCACGCACGTCGAACAGCAGACTGACCAAAACGCGCATCAGCCCGAGAGCCACCACCACTCCCAGTCCTAAACCTAAAATCGTCAGACGTAGTCCTTGGCCAAGTATTAAGCGCATGACATCTCTGCGTTGCGCTCCCAGTGCCATGCGCAAACCGATTTCGCGCGTCTGCTGATTCACCGAATAGGACAGCACTCCATACACTCCTACTGCTGACAGCAACAGCGCTAGCCCTCCAAACAGGGCCAGCAACAAGCCGCCCATGCGCGGAGCCCAAAGCGCTTGAGACAAGATCTGTTCGATCGTGAAGACATTTGTTATCGCCAGATTAGGATCCAGAGCTTGCAGCGCCGCGCGCGTGCTGCCCACTACATTCTCTGGATTGCCCGTGGTTCGCACGTGCAGAGTTGCAGCCGGTACGTAGTCTTGCGCCATAGGCAAAAACACAATAGGCTGCGGCTCTTCTCCAACTTCGTTTACCACTGAATTTGCTGCCACACCTACAATTTCCCGCAAAGTCATATCGCCAATGAAATGAAACCGTTTGCCAATGGCATCCTCGTTGGGCCAGTGCTGCTTAACCATGGCCTCACTGGCGATCGCCACGGCAGCAGTTTCTTTGCGGTCACCATCAGTAAAAGTTCGCCCGCGTGAGATCAGGGTCCGCAGCGTCTCAAAATAGTTTGGCGTAACGTCATTCACTACCGTCAACGTTCCGCGGTAACCCGAGGCCTCATCGCGCCCCTCTGGAAATATTGTACGTGCAAGCCCCCCGGTAATCGGGGCATTGGAAGCGATGCTCACGGATGCGACACCCGGGGAATTCTTCACTTGCTCAATAGCCGCGCGGTAAAATTGCTGGCCGCGACCCTCTTCATAGTGGAGCGCGCCCAGATCAAAATTCATGGTCAGCAAATTTTTGGATTCAAAACCCAGGTCAATCTTTTGCGCGTTCTTCATGCTATGCAGGAAGAGCCCGGCCCCGACGAGTGTGATTAACGCGAGCGCCATTTCCCCAATAACCAGCAAACTGCGCAATGGGTCCCGCCGCCAACCCATTGTTCCTCCGCGGCCCCCAGACTTTAGCGTTTCCATGAGGTCCGGGCGCGAAGCTTTTACCGCCGGCACCAGGCCGAAAATAAAACCGGTAAGAATAGCTACCCCCAAAGTGAACAGCAGAACATGTGCATCGAGAGACAAGTCAATACCGCTCTGCTCGATGAACGGCGGCCGCAAAGACCACAGAATACTGCGGCCGGCGTAGGCGATCACCAGCCCGACCGCCCCTCCGCCAAGAGACAACAGCATGCTTTCTGTGAGCATCTGGCGAACGATGCGCGTACGACCCGCGCCGAGAGCTGCGCGCAGGCTGATCTCTTTCTGACGTCGTGCGCCTTGCGCGAGCAGAAGATTGGCAAGGTTGACGCACGCGATCATAAGAACTAAGCCCACCACCCCCATCATCATCGCTCCCGCCAACGCAATTCGTTTATGGTCGTTGACCCCGACTGCCGCATCCGCCAGCGGGCTGAGCGCCACGCTGCGTCCTCTATTGTCTCTGGGGAACTCCGCCTCCAGATGTGTGGCAATCGTTTTCAGGGAAGCTTCCGCAGCGCCCATTTCCAGCCCAGGCTTCAACCTGCCAAACGTGCCGACCGTCAAAAACCGCCGTTCATTGAAAAAGTCTTTGATCTTGCCGCCCAGCACTTGATCTTTCATGCTCGTGGGAATCCACACTTGTTCAGAACTAAAAAATGTTACCGTGCCTCGAAATCCCCGGGGCGCAATCCCGATGACGGTGTAAGGACGCGCATCGAGTATCAGCGGTTTCCCGATGATTTCCGGGTCGGAGCCCAGTTTATTGGCCCACAGAGCGTAACTAAGAACGGCCACATCATTGCCGTTGGGCTTGGTGTCCTCGTCAGGCATAAAAAAGCGTCCTCGAGCCGGCCGTATTCCAAGGACCTCGAAATAATTTGCGCTTACCAGTTCACTCTGTAGCTGGCGGGGTTCCGCGCCGCCGCTCCAGGTAACCGCGTTGGGCATAAACGCCGCTAGGTCGGTGAATACCGTGTTGTCGCGGCGATAGTCTTGGAAATTCGGAAAGGACATCCCAAGTTTTTCGGATCGCGCTTGTGTGACCAGCGTTTTGCTGTCAACCGTGTCCATTTCAACCAGTCGCGGAAGGTCGCGCACCGGAAGCGCGCTCAACAAAATCGCGTTGACCACCGTGAAGATCGTGGTGTTCGCTCCGATCCCGAGAGCCAGGGAAAGCACCGCCACAGCCGTGAACCCAGGATTTTTTCGCAACATACGCAAGCCATAGCGCAGGTCCTGCGTAAAAACTTCCAGGACTGGCAGCGTCTGGCGGTCATGGTAGAGTTCCTTGGTCTGCTCAATTCCGCCTAGTTTCATCAGCGCATTTCTGCGTGCTTCTGTGGCGCTCATCCCTTTGCGAACATTCTCTTCGGTGTGCATTTGAAGATGTTCTTCCAGTTCTTCCGCAAAACTGTTGTGCGGGTCCCCTTGAACTGTGCCTGCCAAGCGCAGCCAAAATGCTCGCAACGTTTTCATGCCGATTCCTTACCGGGAGCCAGAAATCGCTGTAGAATCGCGGTGGTTTGTTCCCAATCACGTTCTTCGCGCCCCAGAAATTTACGCCCGGCGCGCGTCAATTTGTAATATTTAGCCTTACGATTGTTGTCGGACTGCCCCCACTCCGACGCGATATGCCCTTCCTGTTCGAGTTTCAGCAGCGCGGGATACAGCGTGCCGTAGTTCACCGCCAGGAGATCGCCGCTGGTCTGCTCGATGCGTCGCGCAATCCCGTAACCATGTAAAGGACCGAGCGCTTCCAGCGTTTTCAGAATCATCAATGCCAGCGTCCCCTGCCACACATCCACTTTTTCAGCCATTTGTTCGTGTCGCCTTTTCGATCCTATTGGAAACCCATAGTAAACCCGTCGCACTCCTATGGGAAGCCAATAGTAAAGACGCACGTGATGGCAGTTTGTTTCTACCGGGGATTCGCTTTCTAGGTGTTTTCCCGGCCTCAGATCCCAAGGCTTTCTTGACTCTTCAGCAACTTGCCGTTAGCCTCGTGCGTTCCATTAAAAATGGCGACTGCTATCTTTCTCTGCAAAAAAAATTTTCCCCTCATGGCAAGGAGCGTTTCATGCGCACTCGTGCGTTTCGTCAATGCTGCATCGTAGTATTCGCGGCGCTAATCGCGGCATTGTGCATGGCGCCAGAAAGCCGCGGCCAAGGAGGAGAACCGCCTTATTTCGCGATTCGTGGTGCGAAAATCGTTCCGGGGTCAGGGCGAACGGTGGAAAACTCCACCATCATCATTTCGCGCGGAATTATTTCCGCAATTGGCGCGGACACCAAAATCCCCGACGAAGCCTGGATCATCGATGGAAAAGGCCTGACCGTCTATCCCGGGCTGATCGATTCGTTCACTGATGTGGGATTGCTGGCGCCGCCTGCCGCTGGCACACCCGGCGCGCCAGTTGCAACTGACGTGGCCCCGCGGCCTCCTCAAACGCAAACGGTCGCGCGCTCTCCTGAGGACCGGCCCGCAACAACGCCCTGGCGCAATGCCGCGGATGAAGTAAATCTGGCCGACAAGCGTATCGAGACCTGGCGCAATGGCGGCTTCACAACTATCGTCGCCGCCCCCAAAGGCGGTTTTTTTCCCGGCCAGGCCGCCGTCCTCGATATCGCGGGAGATCGCCAGGGAGACCTCGTCGTGAAAACTCCCGCCGCGATTCCTTTAAATCTGCGTCCCACCGGGGGATTCAACAGCGGCTTTCCGGATTCCTTGATGGGGGTACTCGCATACGTGCGTCAGGTGTTTCTGGATACCGACTGGAGCATCCGGGCACAATCCGCCTACGAACATAATCCGCGTGTCGAGCGCCCGCATTACGACCGCACCGAAACGACACTCGCGCCTGTGCTCGCAAAGCATGTCGTAGTGCTTATCCCGGCAAATAATAGCGTGGAGATTCGACGTTCGCTGGAGCTCGCGGATCGCTGGAAGGTCAGCGGCGTCATTTATGGCGGACAAATGGCCTACGAAGATGCCGCGGAGATCGCTGCCAAAAAACTTCCTGTGCTGGTGAACGCGAAATGGCCGGAAGCGGAAAAAGATGCCGATCCCGAAGACAAGCCATCTTTGCGCGAATTGCGTTTTCGCGATCGCGCTCCATCCGCGCCGGCGGCGCTGGCCAAGGCCAATGTAAAGTTCGCATTTTATTCCGGCGGTTTAACCGCGCCGAAGGATGTTCTGAAAGCGGTGAAAAAATCGATCGACGCGGGCTTGCCGGTGGATGCTGCCCTGCGCGCGTTGACTCTTTCCGCGGCGGAAATTTACGGCGTGTCGGATCGTATGGGTTCCATCGAAGTCGGCAAAATCGCCAACCTGGTCGTTACCGATGGCGATCTTTTCGAAGAAAAAACCAAAATCAAAATGGTCTTTGTGGATGGGCGCAGATTCGAAACACACGAACCCGAAAAGCCAAAAGATCCTCCAAAAGGCGATATCAGCGGCAAATGGAAGCTGACTTTCGCAACGCCGGAAGGCCCGGAAGAAGCTACCGCCGACCTCAACATGGAAAAAGATGGCACCATCTCGGGCACAGTGACCGGCAAACGCGGAACCGGATCAATTCTTAGCGGCTGGGCCTCGGGTGAAAAATTCAGCTTCGTCATAAATATTCCCGTCAATGGAACTCCTATCGACGTAACTTTTTCCGGAACGTTTGACGCCACGTCGTTGAAAGGTTCGTTGAGTGTCCCTGGCTTTTCCACCGATTTTACCGGCACAAAGCCCGCCGCTCGTAGCGAGCATGCGGCAGCGTCCGCATTCACAGCGGGAGGTGCGCTGTGAACCGCCCCTTCGCGAAGTATGCGCGCCTGATATGTTTTGTCGCCGCGGTGGCGCTGAACGTATTCGTGGTATCCAGCGCTTTCGCGGCCGATCCTCCAGACGCCGCCGCTCCCCCGGTTCTCCTAATTCAAAACGCTACGATACTCACGATTTCGCACGGAACCATCGAGCACGGCTCCATCTTAATTCGCGACGGCAAAATCGCGGAGGTGGGCCAATCCATCGCCAAGCCCCAAGGTGCCGAAGTAATCGACGCCAACGGGCAGTTCGTGATGCCCGGCATTATCGATTGTCATTCCCACATCGCCGTAGACGGCTCCGTGAATGAAGGCAGCGTCCCGGTCTCCTCCATGGTGAATATTGCCGACGTTCTGAATCCCGATGACATCGATATTTATCGCGATCTAGCAGGCGGCGTAACCATTGCGAATGTCTTGCACGGCTCCGCTAATTCCATCGGCGGACAGACAGTGGTCATCAAGCTGCGCTGGGGCGCGCCCGCTTTGCGATTGCCGTTTGAAGGCGCCGTGCCCGGTATAAAGTTTGCTCTCGGCGAAAATCCCAAGCGTTCCAACTTCAGTATCCGCGGCCAGGAAAGGCGTTACCCCGCAACGCGCATGGGCGTGGAAGAAACCATTCGCGCCGCCTTTACCGAAGCGCGCGATTACAAAGCCAAATGGGATGACTACAACAAGAGAACTTCGGCAGGAGAAAAAAATCTAATTCCTCCACGCCGTGATTTGCGACTCGATCCGCTTGTCGAAGTATTGGAAGGGAAGCGCTACGTGCACGCACACTGCTACCGCGAAGACGAAATTTTAATGTTGCTGCGCGTAGCCAAGGAATTCGGCTTTAAAGTGCGAACTTTCCAGCACGTTCTCGAAGGCTACAAAGTGGCAGACGAAATCGCCGCTTCTGGGGCGGGTGCTTCCACATTTTCCGATTGGTGGGCGTACAAAGTGGAAGCCTACGACGCCATCCCTTACAACGCGGCCATCATGACTCGTCGCGGCGTGGTGGTCTCCATCAATTCCGACGACGCCGAAGAAGCCACGCATCTGAATCAGGAAGCCGCCAAAAGCATCCGCTACGGCGGATTATCGCCTGAAGAAGCATTGAAAATGGTCACCATTAATCCCGCTATGCAGTTGGGCATCGACAAGCGCGTAGGTTCGATCGATGTGGGCAAAGACGCGGATCTGGTCATCTATAACCACGACCCTTTAAGCGCCTATGCGGTCGTACAGAAAACCCTGATCGATGGGCGAGTTTACTTCGATCGCGCGCGCGATATCGCCGAACGCGCCGATCGTGAAAAAGAAAAGAAAGCCCTGATCGACAAAGAGAAGAAAGCAGCCGAGAAAAAATCCGACGAAAAGAAACAGAATGAAAAAGTGCCTGATAAACCGCCCGCTAAGCCGGACGAGAAAACTAAGCCGCCTCAATCCAGGCAGGGAAGCGCCGCTGATGAAACGCATAGAGTCGATAGCGCACCAGCCAGCGTCAGAGGTGCACTGTGAACCGGACGCGTGTGACAGCAATGTTTCGCCACGGCCTGATTCTCGCGATGACTTTTCTGTTTCCTGCGTTGCTCGCAGCGCAACAGCCCGCTCCCAAAGCCTACGCTTTGGTGCACGCTAAAATTTTTACTCAAGCCGGAGCGCCCATCGAAAATGGCACCTTGATTATTCGCGACGGTAAAATTGCCGCGGTTGGCGGGCAAGTCGAAGTTCCGCAAGACGCCCAGGTAATCAACGGCGACGGCCTCCAGATTTATCCGGGAATGTTCGATCCCATTACCCAAATGGGCCTGCGTGAAATCGGCGCGGTCAACTCAACCGTGGACTCCACGGAAGCGGGAAGCTATAACCCCGACGTCGTGGCCTTAACGGCGGTTTCACCGTCGAGCGAACACATTCCCGTAACGCGAGTCGCGGGCATCACCGAAGTCCTGGCCGTACCGGCGAGCGGAGGCATGGATTCTTTCGGACCGACCGGGGTCATCGGTGGCCAGGCCTCTGCGATCTACTTGGCGGGCTGGACCGTTGACGACATGCAACTCAAAAGAAGCGTTGCCATGGTGGTGAACTGGCCAGAAATCCAAACCAAAATCTTTGACTTCACCACGTTCACAAGAAAGGAAAAGCCTTACACCGAAGCAAAGCAGGAATACGACAAGCAGGTCACCGAGTTAACCGATTGGATTGTGCGGGCGCGTCATTACGCGCAAGCCATGGGCCACGGCGGTCCAGCCGATTTCTCGCGCGATTTAAAACTCGAAGCGCTCGTCCCGGTTGTTCGCGGCCAGTTGCCGCTGCTGGTCTTTGCCGACCGTTCCCGCGAAATTCGCAACGCCATCGAATTTTGCGACAAGCAAAATTTGAAGATGATCCTGGCGGGCGGCTCTGAAGCCTACAAACTCAAAGATCTGCTGCGCTCGCGAAGCATCCCCGTCATTTTGCGCCCCGTTCTCACTTTGCCTTTGTTTGAAGACGATTCCTACGATCGCCTGCTCTCGCAGCCCGCGGAACTGTCCGCCGCCGGCGTCAAATTCGCTTTCGGGAGCTTCGACAATTCCTTTGCGCGCAGGCTGGGGCAAAACGCCGCCAACGCCGTGGCTTACGGCCTGCCTTACGACGAAGCGTTGAAGGCTGTCACCCTATATCCTGCGCAAATCTTCGGCCTGGCTGACCAGGTGGGCACGCTCGAGAGTGGGAAGGTCGCTAACATTATCGTAACCAACGGCGACCCACTCGAAATCACCAGCGAGGTGCGCTACCTTTTTATCCGCGGACAACTCACTTCGCTGGACAATCGCCATAAGAGGTTATTCGAAAGGTACTCCGCGCGCCCAAAACCCTAAAATCAACTCGTAACGACGAGCCGCCTGGCGCCGACGAATACGCGCAATTCTCTTCCTACAGCCGAGCCGTGTCGCTTGTACGTGAATTCCCCGAGCGGCTCTGACATCGAGGCGTGGCATACTGCGGCGGGGCAAACGTGCACGAATAAATGACCGTCGCAACGCAGGAACCTGTCCATGCAACGCCCAGAATCACCAGCGGTAGACGCTGGTTACTCCCTCTCGCTCTCCTTATTTTATTGGCGCTGTGCATCGGCGGAATTATTCTCGCCTTTCACTGGCCATTTTCTGCGCAGAAAGTCATTCAATCTGTCCAGGAAAGTTGGCCCGGCAAAATCGCGGTGCAGCGCTTCCGCAGCACCTATTTCCCTCACCCTGGTTGTGTGCTCGAAAATGTCGCACTCACGCGCGGTTCGGACAACTCTGTCCCGCCGTTGGTCACCATTCAACGAGTAACTATCCAGGCCAATTACCACGATCTTTTTTTGCGGCCCGGTTACATATCCAGAATTCTTCTCGAAGGCCTCAAAATTTCAGTCCCGGCCGAGCAAGACACCTCGCAGCAAACCTCCAGATCCAACAAATCATCCACTCGTATCGGCGAGGTTTTTACCAGAGATGCGACAATCGAGGTCGCGCGAAAAGATGATGGCCCGCTGAAATTCCAAATACATCAACTCAGCCTCAAATCAATCGCCGATGATTCACCCATGTCTTATGACCTAGCGATGCGCAACGCCGAGCCTCCAGGGGAAATTCGCTCGCGCGGAAAACTTGGTCCATGGAACAGTCAAGACCTCAACAACATTCCTCTCTCGGGCTCATACACATTCGATGGCGTCGATCTGGGAGTATTTGAGGGCATTGGCGGAATCCTCAACGCCACAGGAGATTTTCACGGCGTGCTGGGCCGTATAGAAACTCAGGGAACTACAGACACGCCAAAATTTGAGGTGACTCGCGCTCACCACGCTGTTGCGCTCAAAGCAAAATTTAACGCTTCCGTTGACGGTATGAGTGGCGACGCGATTTTGCATTCCGTCGACGGAAAATTCCTGAAAACGCCGGTACACGTGGAGGGATCCGTTTCCGGCAAGCCCGGCCAGTCCGGCAAGACCACCTCGCTCAATCTCAACGTCCAGAACGGCCGCATCGAGGACGTCTTGTGGCTTTTCGTTCGCGAAAAAAAAGCGCCTATGGAGGGCGCGACGAAATTTCACGCCCATGTTGTCTGGCCTTCCGGCCACCAGCCATTTTTAAAGCGTGTAGTGCTTCAGGGCGATTTTGAAATCGAGCATGCGCAATGGACAAATCCGGAGCGCCAGATGAGCGTGAACACGTTAAGCAAAAAAGCCAGTGGAAAGAAAAAAGATCCGGACACACCCACCGTGACCGCCGATATAAAAGGTAGCGTGTTATTGAGCAACGAAATCGCCAAATTTCAGGACATTTCTTTCAAGGTGCCCGGCGCGGAAGCGATCATGCACGGCACTTATAATTTAGAGGATACTAAGATCGATTTTCACGGAGATTTGAAAACGGAAGCGTCACTGTCGGACGATAGCAGCGGCGCAAAAGCCGTGCTGCTAAAACCGTTGGATCCCCTATTCAAGAAAAAACACGCCGGGGCGGTGGTGCCTATTGAGATGACCGGCACATACCACGACCCGCACTTCGGCGTTACCCTTCAGCCCAAAAAAAAATAGCAGCAGCCAACGGCTGCCAACCTTATTTGCCCTCGAATGGATAGCGGTCTTGCGACTGCACCGCTCTGGCCACATTGCGCCGCAACGCGATGGTATCGACCGGCGCGCGCTTTGCGAAACGCTTCAGCACCGACATCTGCGTGGTGAGCATGTCTCCTTCGTGAAGAGCGGCAATGGCGCGTTTCGCTTCGTGCTCTACACGCTCGGCAGCATCGGAAATAAACACTCGCGCTGCGTCGATCATCGGCTGTGCCGCCGCTTGGCCTTTACCGTTTGCGGCTTTTTGCGCGCGTAGCAGCGATGATTCCATCGCATAGATCTCCATGACGATGTTGGAAAGCGCCGCGACCAATTCTTGCTCGTCGGCCAGCTTCTCGCGATATTTCTGGACCGCCCCGCCCGCCGATTGCAGAAATATTTTTTTGCAATTAGCGACCACTGTAGCCTCGGCCGCCAAAACTCCATCGTCCGTTTCCTCGAACGACGGCCCGGCAAGAATTTCGTCCGCCAGTTTCATGGCCGCCGGTATCAGCGCCAACTGCCCGCCCATGGCGCGCTTCATCAGCATCTGAATGATCAGCATGCGGTTGATTTCATTGGTGCCTTCGAAAATGCGATTGATGCGTGAATCACGATAAGCGCGGCAAACCGCATAGTCTTCGTGAAAGCCATAGCCACCAAAAATCTGCACTGCTTCGTCAACCACGAAATCGAGCATCTCGCTGCCATAAACCTTGGCGATGGAGCTTTCGATGGCATACTCCTCCAGCACTTTCATGGTGTTCTGGATTTTCTCGCTGGCATTTTCCGAGCCGTTGTTCGACGCCGAGGTCATGGCCGTTTCCATGTTGCCGGCCGACCGATAAATCATCGATTCCACCGCAAAAAGCTGGATGGCCATTTCAGCAAGCTTTTCACGCATTAACCCAAAGTCGCCGATAGCTTTGCCGAAAGCTTTGCGCTCCTTGCTATATTTCGAGGCGGTTGCCAGTACGTACTTCGAACCGCCCACTGCGGAAGCGCCTAGAGTGAATCGTCCGGCGTTAAGAATATTAAATGCCACGATGTGGCCGCGGCCGGCGTCGTGCAAAAGATTCTCTTTGGGGACTTTGCAGTTTTCCAGGAACACCGGCGTGGTCGAGCTACCGTGGATGCCCATCTTGTGTTCTTCGTTTCCAGGCTTAATTCCGGGAAATGTGCGCTCCACGATGAACGCGCTCAATTTTTCGCCGCTAATCTTGGCAAACACAATATAAATGTCCGCGAAGCCGCCATTGGTGATCCACATTTTCTGCCCATTCAAAATGTAGTGCTTGCCGTCGGGCGTCAGTTCCGCGCGCGTCAACGAATTCTGCGCATCCGACCCCGCTTGCGGTTCGGAGAGGCAATACGCCCCGATCCATTCGCCGGTAGCCAGTTTGGGAAGATATTTTTTCTTTTGTTCTTCAGTCCCGAAATACACAATCGGCAGCGTACCTATGCCCGCATGCGCTCCATGCGTTACAGCAAAACCACCGTAGATGGAAAGTTTTTCCGTAAGCACGGTAGTCGCGATCTTGTCGAGTCCCGCCCCCCCGTATTGTTCCGGAATTCCGCCGCTCAAAAGGCCAAGTTCACCCGCCTTTTTCACCAGTTCCGGCAGCAAACCCGGTTTCTTGGCCTCCAGATTCTTGATATGCGGCATTACTTCCTTAATGACAAATTCTTCCGCCGATTGCCCGATCAGTCTTTGATCGTCGTTTAAGTCCGCCGGAGTAAATACATCCTCGGGCCGAGGCGATTCCAGCAGAAAGCTGCCGCCTTTGGTTCCTTGTGGCGTGGTGGTTGCAGTGGCCATGGTCAGGGGGCTCCTCGTAAGGGACTGGATGTGCTCAATTCAATTATCTCATTTTTGCCGAATGCGCGCGCAGTAACGAATGACGCCGTTAGAGTAGATGCAACATCCGTCAGCTACAACCCTCCGCCGCCAAATAAGCTGTAGCACAGCAGCGCCAGCACAATCATCGTGATGCCCACGTAGGTCCAATCTCTTTCGTATATAAACGCCAAAACGGAAAACAGCACGCGAGCAACCGGTGTGGCGATTAATAACAGCAGGCCTAATTGAATCAATCCGCGCCCGTGAAATTTCGCAGCCTCACGGAGAATTCCACCGACCGTGCGCAACTCCTGCGGCTCCCCTTGAAACACGCGATAATTTATAGCCGGTAAATCGTGACGCGACAGGTAAACAACTCCGCCCATAAATACCAAGCTGGCCGCGAGCAGCACTCCACTACGCAAAAGCACCGCCATGATCTGGTCCATGCGCTGATCCTGGCGCAGGTCCGGAGCAGTCATTTCACATCCTTCCCGCAAGTCCGTTATAAATCATTTCGACCGCCAGAAATCCGATCACCGCCGCGAAAACCAGTCGCAGGCTGCGCACCGTAGCGCCTGCCAGGACGCGTGCTCCCATCAGCGAGCCGCCCAACACACCCAGCATCACCGGCATCGCGATGCCCGGGTCAATATATCCTCGGCTCAGATAAATTCCCGCACTAGCCGCCGCCGTCACGCCAATCATGAAATTGCTCGTAGTGGTCGACACTTTAAACGGCAGCTTCATGGCTTGGTCCATGGCCAATACTTTTACCGCTCCCGATCCAATTCCCAGCAAGCCCGACAGAACGCCCGCTCCAAACATCAATGCGAATCCTAGCGGCACTCCGCGCACGTGATATTGCGTCATACCGTTGGGCGTGGGATAGCTGCTATCCATCCGCAGCCAGGTGGCCATACGGTCGGGCGCCACATCGGTCCTGTGTTCAGATTTTTCGCGCAGGCTCGCGACCGCCGAGTAAATCAGCGCCAGCCCAAAAATAATGGCGATCACTGACACGTGAAGATGCAGCGCCACCGCCGCACCTACCAACGCTCCCACAGTTGTAGCGATTTCCAGAAACATTCCCACGCGCACGTTCGAATAGCCTTCTTTCACGTATGCTGCGGCAGCTCCCGAAGAAGTAGCGATCACGGAAACCAGCGCGGCGCCAATTGCGTAACGAATGTCCACGTGAAACAGCAACGTAAGCATCGGAACGATTACCACGCCGCCGCCCAGCCCCGTCAGCGAACCCAGAAAGCCGGCCAGCAGCGAGCCCATGCCCACCAGCAGCGCGAATTCCAGTGTGTTCAAGAGATGCTCCGGGAAGCGCTAAGCAGTTTGACCGTAGCGCTCTGAGTTCAAGGTAGCGGATGACGTTAAGATTTTTTGGAACGCTTGAGAAGCAAAAAATAGTTGAGACCCGGCTTACAAATTTAGGAGAGTAGCTCAAAAATTCCCGCCGCGCCCATTCCGCCTCCCACGCACATAGTTACCATTCCGTAGCGGCCCTTGCGGCGTTGCAGCTCACGAATAATCGTGGCCGTAAGTTTCGCGCCCGTGCATCCCAGCGGATGCCCCAGTGCGATAGCGCCACCGTTGGGATTCAAACGCGCCGGATCCAATCCCGCCTGCTGAATTACGGCCAGCGATTGCGCGGCGAATGCTTCATTCAGCTCGATCACGTCGATGTCCGCGAGAGACAGCCCCGCTAGCTTCAGCGCTTTTGGAATGGCAAAGACCGGCCCGATGCCAAATTCCTCCGGCGGGCAGCCAGCAGTCGCGTAAGCGACAAACCGGGCCAGTGGCGCGAGCCCCAGCGCTTTTGCGCGCGCGTCGGACATGATAATCGTAGCCGCCGCGCCGTCGCTCATCGGCGAGCTATTTCCTGCGGTGACCGTCCCTTTCGCGTGAAAGGCCGGCTTCAGCTTTGCAAGCGCTTCGATCGACGTAGCCGCCCGCGGCAATTCGTCGGTGGCAAACTGAAAAGTTTGTGTGACCGCTTTTGTGGCGGCCTTGGTAGTCGTGCCAACGCCACCGCCGCTGGCCCCATTCGTACTCGCCAGCGCCGTGATGGTTACTCCCACAGGAACGGTTTCATCCTTGAAATTTCCCGCTGCAATGGCCGCCAGCGCCTTTTTGTGAGAGTCCGCCGAAAATTTGTCGGCTTGTTCGCGCGTAATTCCAAATTTGCGCGCGATATTTTCCGTGCCCAGCCCCATATTGATATACGCATCGGGATAATGATCGACGAGCCAGGGATTCGGCGAAATTTTATTTCCGCCCATAGGCACCATGGACATCGATTCCGTGCCGCCGGCCACAATTACCTGCGCGGCCCCGGCACGAATGCGTTCGGCACCAAGCGCAATGGCCTGCAAACCCGAAGAACAAAATCGATTGATGGTCATCGCCGAGGTCTCCACCGGCAAGCCGGCCCGCAAAGCAGCGATCCGCGCCACGTTCATCCCTTGCTCGCCTTCGGGCATGGCGCAACCCAAAATCACGTCGTCAATTTCTTTGGCGTCCAGTCCGCCGACGCGTGCAAGCGCTTCCTTGATCACCACGGCCGCCAAGTCGTCAGGGCGCGTCGCGCGCAGCGATCCTTTATATGCGCGACCCACCGCCGTGCGCACCGCGGACACGATTACAGCTTCGGGCATGAGGAGTCTCCGTTGTAGCCGCGACTAAACCGCAGCTTCCCCTCGATTGTTTGCCCGGCAGCCGCAAAATGCAAATCTGGACGAACACAACCGCGCTTTGAGTCAGAAACAACCAGGATCACTGTTTTGTTTTGGACGTCGCGACGGACCCTTTGCGAGGAATAAAAATCTTCACCGACGGCACAATATTGTATTTTGCGGCGTAATTGCCCTGATTCACAGCGATGCCCACTCGCCCGCGTGAGTCGATATACAGCAAAGATTCGCCCACCGGAACGCCCATAAAAGTTTTTACATACGGCACCGCAACAGACTTCGCGCCAATTCGCACCGTAACTTTGTCCCCTAAGTTGTATCCGAGTTTCTTAAAATCATCGCCCGGCACATCGGTGATCAGCGAACCATAAGGATCATCTAGACCGATTACATCGCCATCAATCCCTCGCTCATTCATCACGGAAGTTTTTGGCTGCAACCGTACCAGCTCACTCACTTCAGGCCCGGCTTCATTGAAGGCCCACCCAGCTGCGAGGTGCGCGGCAGTAGGTGAAAAAATATCGCGCCCGTGAAAAGTAGAGGAAATCGCATCGCTGATCATCCAGCTTCGATTGGTGATTTCGCGTGCGCTTTGCAAACCGTCGCGCTCAATCACCGGAGTGATGATCCCGTTGTCAGGCAATACGAAGTATTGCCCCTTCTTCGATTTCACCACGATGGCCTTGCGCGACGTGCCCACTCCCGGATCCACGACCACCAGAAAAATCGTCCCGGCAGGGTAGTACGGTGTAACCCCAGCAAGAAAACGCGCCGCCTCTTCAATCTGAAATGGAGTTACCTGATGCGTGATGTCCGTGAGCCGCACATCAGGCGCGATGCCGAAGATGACCGCCCTGCAAATCGCTACCGCATCGTTCGCCGTACCAAAATCCGTCATAAACACAATGGTCGGCCGTTCAGAACGCTTCTGCAGCGAAACGGCTTCTTCTTGCTGTCCGCGTGTACTGCAGCAGGTCACGCCGAATAGAACAGCGGCCAGCAATGCAAATCGTAATGCTCTGCGTAAGCATAAGGTCCCCAAGAGCCCGTCCTCCGGTCGTCGCCACGCCGCCACGACGTTTGCGATGTTGCTGCAATTCAGCAGGCGTGAAGCGACAAAGTATATCTGAAGCCGCGCACAAAACTCATTTGTTTGACCTGCCGGGGCAAGTAAAATTGCCCTGGCATTTTTTATTCGTCCAGATGGTTCTCGGCGATTCAACGCGTACGAGCGCAGGAAAGTAGCATGGCTGAGGCTGAACCATGAACGTTTTATTATTTGGCGCCACCGGTATGGTCGGTCAAGGCGTGATGCGCGAATGCCTTCTGGATCCCGGCGTGCATTTGCTCCAAACCGTGGGCCGCAGTGCTACCGGCGTGCAGCATCCCAAACTACGCGAGGTTGTGAACAACGATCTGTGGCACTACGAATCCCTCGCAGCCCAGCTTTCGGGTTTTGACGCCTGCTTTTTCTGTCTCGGTGTAACTTCCAGCGGGATGACCGAAAAAAACTACGAACGCGTCACCTACGGAATCACCATGGCAGCGGCCGAAATGCTCAGCCGTCTCAATCCCGCCATGACTTTCATCTACGTTTCGGGAACTGGCACCGACAGTTCGGAGCGCGGGCGAGTAATGTGGGCGCGAGTCAAAGGAAAAACGGAAAACGCTCTGCTGCGCTTGTCATTCAAAGCGGCGTACATGTTCCGTCCCGGCATTATCGAACCGCTTCACGGAGTTAAATCCAGAACGCCGCTGTATAACCTCTTCTACACCCTTGGGAGACCTTTGCTTCCGTTGATCCGCTTCGCATTCCCTGATCAGATTGTAACCACGGAGCAAGTCGGCCGCGCCATGTTGGCGGTAGCCAGGCACGGTTTTCCAAAACAAATTTTGGAGATCAAACACATTCAGGCCGCGGCCAAAAATTAGGGCCACCTGCCCGCCATTTGACAACAAGTAATAAGAAAAATTCTAGCGCGTAATGCTGCCGCTCTGGCTCGCCAGATACCATTCCACCGTCGACGCACGCTGATATTTGAATTGATTGGTGCTTTCGGCCACCGCGGACTGGTTGCCCAATTTTTGTTGGGCCATGGCCAACTGTTGTAGCGCTAATGGCGATAGCCGATTGGCGCTTAATTCGTCCACGGCGTTGGCAAGATCGCCTTGCGATACCAACACGTATCCCCGCGCTGTCTCATAAGCATTTTCCACCACAAGATCGGCTGACTGGGCGGCAAGCCGTTCTAATTTGCTGATTGCTTGTTGCGCCGCTTCCGCAAGCGCGTGTTGCGACGCAACCCGCGCTTCTTCGCAGAGCACGTTTGCTAACGCGCTTCCGCGGTCCGCTTCAGTCATGCCTTCCACGGTATTTTGAAATTTTTCCTCCAGCGCTCGAAGCTGGTGGAGTTCAGTCGCGAAATCGGCGGCCAGCATTGCCGAGCCAAACGCAATTTCAAACTGTCCATTGGGCTCATTTTTTTGCGCCGCTTCGGCGGCGAGGTTCGACAGCGCCGACCGCCCTTCCTCGGCGTGGCCCTCCCAGAAATATACCAACGCTTTTTGAAAAGACGCATGCAAAAGTTCGCGACTGTTTTCCGACAGTAACGCGGCTCTGTCATATTCCAGGCGCGCCTCATCGTACTTGCCCATCAGCGTCAGGGTGTCCCCTAGTCCAAGTTGGGACGTAAAAAACGTTGGGTCGATCTGCAAGGCCGCGCTGAAGTGCTCCAGCGAGCCTTGGTTGTCGCCCGTGTAGCGCAGCACTTCGCCCAGCGAATCTTCGGGATTTGGCGAGCTGGGTTCGGCCGCAACATAGCGCTTCAAAGTCGCCACTGCCCTGGCCGGATCAGGATGCGCAGTCTCGATATACGAATATCCAAGCATATTCAGTACCGGCGCAAAGCCCGGATCGGCCTGCAATAGAGATTCCATCATCTTTTGAGCACGATCGAAGTCTTGCTGTCCATACAGCCACTCCGAAACAAGGTACAAAACATGCTTGTTCTTCGGATAGCGCTTCAAAAGGTCATTCATGCTGGCGATGGCAGGAAGAAGGTTACGATCCTGGACCCCGATCATCCACCGCACCAGTAACTGTTCATCAGCGGGCGCATGCGGCAAAAGAACTCTGGCGCGCTCCAGCGCAGCGCTGTTCGGAATGCCGTGGCGCGAAGCAAGAGAAAGCAACGCATATCCCAGCGCGAAATCCGGATCCTTTTCCGTGGCATGCTGCGCTTGAACTACCGCATCATGCAGCAGCACGTTTTCGTATTTCTCGAGTGAAAGTTCCGCGAATTTGCGCGCTTCGATGGACTGCGTTGATACCGGAATGGTGCCGAACAAAAGCAGGGGAGCCGGTGCAATGTGTGCCCGACCGGTGGCGTGCGATCTTGCTTCCTCCACGCGCGGCGGATGTTCCTGGGCCCATATTGTCTGGACGGCGAAAAGCACAGGAAAAATCAGCGCGAGACCAATTCGATACATCCGGTTCATGGATACTCTCCCAAGAGTCACGATTAATGCGGACCAGCTGCCAACTTAGCGTGGCGGCAGAAGCGCCGATACTGACCCAAAGGGCAGGTGTGCATACCCGGTACCTCACATGGGGCGTATCAGTTAAGGGGTCGCCAAGTAAGCACAGGCGGCGCAACAGGTACTTGTTCGCTCAAAGGCGGGTGCCGATACTCAGGTCAGTTCTTGAAAGGTTCGCCTCGTTAGAAAATGAAAGCGCAAGCTAGTATCTATCACCTCAAGACATGCTTTCTCGTGTTGAGCTGTCTCCTGCTGGTCGCCTCGGTGTCCTATCCCGCGATGAAGAATATGGCGGTAGTTGTAGCAGCCGACAGCAATCTGCCCGATCTGACCATGGCGCAGTTCACAAAGTTGTGCAAAGGCGCGCAAAAATCGTGGCCGGACGGGCGGAGCTTTACCCTGGTTTTAAAGGATCCAGCCTCCCCGGATATGCATGTCGTGGTACAAAAGCTTTTTGGAGTTTCCCCCGCTGATGCCAAAACGGCCATCGCCAAGATCAATGAAGTACGGCCTCTGATAAAGGTAGTAGGCAGCGAGGAAGACGTTTTCCGCACCGTGACCACCACGCCCGGCGCAGTAGGCCTCGTGGACGTATACACCATCAACAGCGCGGTGAAGGTATTGCATATCGACGGCAAGCTGCCTTTCGACGTCGGCTATGCCCTCAAATAGCCTGCCGGATGGCTCGACGCTTCACCGCGTTGTCTGAAACATAAGCGAAGACCGGCCATCGGTAAGTCCTTTAGAACTGGACTCCACCGAATCCCCTAAGCAATGGCCCGATCCACGCCAACACGTTCAACGTAACTCCTTTAGAACCGCTGTTAACAGTATCCACGCCTCATAAGTCCTTTAAATCGACAGCTCGCCTCACTCTGAACGATTCAGGGGGCGTGCGGTGCGACGGGGCTTGCTCCCCTGTCCGGGCGGACAGGACGCCATGCGAAGTCCAGCGAAATTGGGACGAAGGCTTTTCTTCTTGATTGTGAATCTCATGCCTCCTGTTTTCATCAGGATACGGCTGTCACGTCGCCCGTGCGGAGTACTAGTAGAGTCGTTTAGGGGCAAAAATGTGTCTTATGTACCATCGATTTTGCCTGTCCCAAGGTGTCAAATCGTTCAGGTGCAAGACACAAAGCCCAACATACAGCGGGCCGCACAGCGGGGATAAGAGCAGTTTTAACCGGCAAGTGCATCAAAAGAGGACGAGACCAAGCCAATGACTAAAACCGACGACAAGAGCCGCAAGTGGATGTGGTGGTTCCTGGCAGCGGTGGTTGCCGCACAGTTGTATTTCGTACAAGAGCTTCTGGCTGCCTTCGCGCTATTTGCCGCCGGGTTTGCTGTAGTCGCGGTTTTGGTTTCCAGCGTTTACATGATGCAAAAGGTCTGGGAAGTCAGGGTGGCGCGCATGGCCGAACGCAGAACTCCCGCCGCCAGCATGGCGCGTCGCGCAGCAGCTGCCATGGAAGAACTGGGGAATCCCCCGGTTCACCGCCCCGTATAGCTACCAGGGCTGAGTTTGATAGCCTGGATTTGGTAGCAGGATTTGTGGTTTGAGCCAGAGCACCACGGAATCATCACTTGCAGTCTCTTCCGTGAAAAAGACCAACCGTCCTGAGAGAGCGGTTGGTCTTTTTAATTTCACCATTAATTTTTAGCGCTGCCAGTAGCCTCGCCCTAGCTACTTGGAACGACTGAGTGCCTGCAATTCCTGATTCCAATTGACCACCACTTTCACGTTGCCCCCCTCCGGGTCCTTAATCCGCTCCACCACCACAATCCGATGACCGCCGGGCGCAAGCGTATAGTTCGGACCCGCCGCGTCGTTCCAGATATCCCCTTGATACAAGACCCGCGACTTACCAACACGGAACGGCGACAGTAGAACCTCCGTAGCCCATAGCGTACCCGCATTTTCGTAAACCAGTTGCTTCCCGTCAAGCGACCACACTGGATGATTCCCGCCATCCGTGGAAACTTGAATTTTCTCCCCAGGTCCCGGAAACCGTTGCACATACACCTCGGCTCGCCCAGACTCGTTCGAGGTGTATGCCAGCCAGTTGCCGTCCTTTGAGAACGCCGGTTGGCTGACATGAAATTGCGAAACCAGGTACGGATATGGTTTGCGATCTCCGCCCAACGGCAGCATCCATATTTCGTACTGCCCGGAATTTCCTAAACGTTCGTACGCAATCAACTTTCCGTCCGGCGACCACGATTGCAAATGGAAATGTGATTCATTTTTCATCAGCGGTTCTTCCTGGCCGCTGCCATCCACAGCAACCATGAAAGCCTGCTGCCGCCCATTGGAAGCGAAAGCGATGCGCTTCCCATCCGGAGACCAAACCGGAAGTTCATCTTCACCGGGCGCGAATGTGATTCGCCGCAGTGCGCCGCGTTCAATGTCGTACACCCAAATGTCCGGGTCCGGCAGGCGCACCGTCAGCGCCAACAGCTTCCCGTCGGGAGAGAATCGCGGAGATTCGTAAAGATTCGGTTTGACCGGCAGCGGCTGGACTTTCGCGTCGTGCTCTGCCAGAACCAGGCT
>Ga0185299_10001626_pt1 | contig 40754 bp, 55 predicted proteins | sample PaiPotPPA55metaG_FD_128002 | JGI IMG/M metagenome (GOLD analysis project Ga0185299, IMG submission 128002) | Iron sulfur acid spring bacterial and archeal communities from Banff, Canada, to study Microbial Dark Matter (Phase II) - Paint Pots PPA... ...
CGACTACAGCACGGCTGCCTCCTCTGGCAACTCCAGCACGGCTGCCTCCTCTGGCGACTACAGCACGGCTGCCTCCTCTGGCGACTACAGCAAGGCTGCCTCCTCTGGCGACTCCAGCAAGGCTGCCTCCTCTGGCGACTCCAGCAAGGCTGCCTCCTCTGGCGACTACAGCAAGGCTGCCTCCTCTGGCGACTACAGCAAGGCTGCCTCCTCTGGCGACTACAGCAAGGCTGCCTCCTCTGGCGACTACAGCACGGCTGCCTCCTCTGGCGACTCCAGCACGGCTGCCTCCTCTGGCAACTCCAGCACGGCTGCCTCCTCTGGCAACTACAGCACGGCTGCCTCCTCTGGCAACTCCAGCACGGCTGCCTCCTCTGGCAACTCCAGCACGGCTGCCTCCTCTGGCTACTCCAGCACGGCTGCCTCCTCTGGCAACTCCAGCAAGGCTGCCTCCTCTGGCTACTACAGCAAGGCTGCCTCCTCTGGCGACTACAGCACGGCTGCCTCCTCTGGCAACTCCAGCACGGCTGCCTCCTCTGGCGACTACAGCACGGCTGCCTCCTCTGGCGACTACAGCAAGGCTGCCTCCTCTGGCGACTACAGCACGGCTGCCTCCTCTGGCAACTCCAGCACGGCTGCCTCCTCTGGCGACTACAGCACGGCTGCCTCCTCTGGCGACTACAGCAAGGCTGCGGCAAAAGGAAAAGACACTATTGCGATGGCGTGTGGAACTGACTGCACTGTCATGGCTGGCGAAAACGGCAGCTTCGCGACGGCCTATTACGACGAAAAGGGTAAGCGCAACCGCATCTTGGTTGGTTATGTCGGAGAAGACGGGATCAAGGCCGACACACCTTACATTATCTCGGTTACCAAGGCTGGAAAAGCTTCGTGGAAGGAGATCAAATGAGCCTCTTCTCTTCACTACCGCGCGAAGACTTTCTCGGCAATGAAATTTGGGATGAGACGCCAACCGCCGACTCAATAGGTGACGATCTAGCCTCCTTCCGTAACAGGGTTATAGGTTGGACCGCAACCATACTCACAGCTTTATTCATCATCTTGGGGGTTTGGATATGAGCGAACAAATAAGGCCCGAGAATTTACGGTATTGGGATCAGCTAGGGAAAACCGACCCTGCGCATACAAAGCAGTTTCAACGCTCAGGCGGCTTCAAGGGAACTGCCATCAAGCCTATGTGGTGCAACCTTCGCATGACGGAGTTCTTTGGACCGTGCGGCGTTGGGTGGGGACCGGACAAACCGGAATATCAGATAGTGCCCGCAGAAGATGAGATTTTGGTTTTCTGCACGGTTGGCCTCTGGTACATGGACGGCGACAAGAAGGCTCAGGTCTATGGCGTTGGCGGGGACAAGGCTGTCATCAAGGGATCGAACGGTACCCGGTCCTCAGATGAGGCTTTCAAGGCTGCCTACACGGATGCCCTTGGAAACGCGATGAAGTTTATCGGCGTGGCCGCAGACGTTCACATGGGCCTCTTTGACGATAACAAGTACGTCCAGGAGATGAATAACGAATTCAAAAACAAGGATGCGCCGGTGCAGCAGGTTCAGCGGGCATCTACTGTAGCCCAACAGCTTCGCGCATCAGTCAATCAGGAAGCCGAAGACCCGAACGACTATGACGTTCACATGGATCAGACAATCCATGAACGAAAATCACCAGAGCCTTCTATCGGACCTCCAATCAATCCAAAACTGACGAAGGTTCTATACGCAATCGCGATGGGCAAGTGGAACGACACCAAAGCCTACCGGACCTTCATCAACCGCCTAGGCTATGCCAAAGATACGGACATTCCGCAGGCACGTTTTGAAGAAATCAAAGCAAAGCTGGAGGCGGCGTGATCCTACAGCACATCTTTGACGAGGAGAGCCACATCTATGCCGTTCCGGGTAGGTTCGTGCTCTCAACCTCGGACATCATCTCCATGAACGGCCTAGCCGACTATGGAGCGATACCGAAGGCCATCTTAGATCACGCCTCATGGAGAGGCACGCAGCTGCATAAGGCAATCCAGTTCTTCGAGGAGGATTGCGATGTACCCGATATACCGGAGGAGGTAAAGCCATATTTCCAGGGGTACTGCAAATTCAGAAAAGATTACGACTTTAATCCCATTGGAGGCTTCGAAACTCAGATCGTCTACGAACACGAGGGCACCGAACAGCCCGTTGGCTGCACAATTGACCTTCGCGGAATGGTTCGCGGAGTGCCTTACATTCTGGACGCAAAGAGTTCGGCCAAGCAGAGCGGAAAGGCTAAAGCTCAGAAGTTATTCGCCTGGAGGATGCAGACCCAAAGCTACACCTGCGCTACTGCATTTGATGAGGAATGGTGGGCACTGCTTGATTCAAAAACAGCCTGCGGACGCGGCATAGTTCAGGTCGATAGAGAGGGCGGCTATGCGTTCCACGATTTCGGCACTATCGACGATTCGATTCTCTGGGACTCCTGCGTGCGGGTCGCTGTCGCAAAACTAGCTAACGGCTATCAGTTGGAGAGGCACTAATTGTTGCCATGATACAAGGTAAAACGCAAGAAGCCAGCAGTTGAAATCAAGGGCCAGCGCGAAGTATGCACCCAAACCGCAGCGGGCCTAAGAGAGTACAGAAGCAGGACTGAACAAATGTGGCACCGGCAGTTAGGGCTATGCAGTATTTGCGGGCTTTCCATGTTGATCGAAGAAGCTACCTATGAGCACCAAGGATGGACGGGGAATGAACGGAGGTCACAGAGATGACCGAATTTGCATAGATGGCAAGCCGCACAACTCAGCAGCACACGGATTGTGTAACGTCCGCAAGGGCAGCGTGAGGTTAGAGAAATTCAAGGAGGTAGCGTGAGCTGGAAAGATAAGACCGCGATTCGCATTCTTCTACTTGTGGCTAAGATGGTAGCTGGTCCGGCATGGCAAAAAGAAATTGAACAGCTTTCATCTCACACAAGCTGCTGGCTACCGGAAACCAAGGAGATTGCATAATGGAGTTATTTGAGAAACGTGGGGTGATGGTCCACATAAACGGCGGCAAGTTGCGCCTAGACAAGTCAGACATTCGTCGCTGGCAGCTCAACCTGCAGTTCTCGCTTGCGCCGGAAGATGTTCATTCCTGCCACGAGGCCATCATTAGCAACTATCAACAGATCGAGGCCCGCCAGAACGGCGTTGACGAGATTGCCATGAACCTCAATGTCTCAGAGCAGATCATTGAATTCTTTGGCCTGTCGGATCACAAGGCTCCCACTGTTCGCCTCGGCAAGTGCGTAATCAGCGATATGAAGATGAAGCACGACACTGGGCTAACGATCCTTGAACTGAAGGCCGAGGCTGAGTGCACCGGAGTCTTGCATGATTTCGTAAAAGACTATGCCTTCAACCCCACCCACGATGTATTAGTAAACCTAAGCCAAGAGGATAGGGATTTACTTTGTAACTACAGGAGACGCCCTTCGAGTGACGCTACGCTCGTAGCGGCGGTTGGCGACGGCAGCGGTGAGCAACTCGGTGCGGGCGATGGCGCCGGCATCGTCGCCGCAGAGGTCCACAAACGAGTTACCGCGGACCCTGGTCAGCTGGGCGCTGCCAAAGGCGACGGTGTTGCATGAATTCATTAACTTTAGACCAATTACGCCTAGTCGATCGCATACGCAAGGTCATCAGCAGAGGCCCGCTGTTCTGGTTCACGCCTCAAGAGATTATCCGCGAGCTTTTAGCTGAGTACGGAGAACTAGTTTCAGATTCATCAGTAACGGCGCGATGCCGAGATCTTCGTAAGCCGGAATTCGGCAGCTTCACTGTGAATTCAAGAAAAAGAAGTGGTTCCCGAGCTTGGGAATATCAACTGGTTGAAGTAGAGCAATCGAAGGCGGCCTAGAAAGTGTCAGAACCTTGGAATCAGTGGTACCCGCACGATATCGATACGTGGCAGGGCTCTGGCAACATCCAGGCTCTTTCCGATACCGGGTATCGTGCTGTCCACAACATCATGCAGGATATGTGGAAGCAAGAAGACTGCAGCCTTCCATGTGACCAGAAGGTGCTGCGGAAGGCCAGCCGGGTAGCCGACCGTTGGGAGAATTGCAAAGAGGAAGTTATGGACTACTTCGATCGCATGGAGAGCGGAGCGATTACAAACAATGTTCTTCGTGGGAAGTGGATGAAGGCAAAAGTTGTCTATGAGTCACGTCAAAAGGCAGCCAAGAAGACTAACAAAACAAAGACTAATCACGGTAAGCCTAGCAAAGCGTCACGGTCTGCCAAGCAAAGCGAAACCATAGCGTCACGCTCAGCCGACACATTAACAGTTACAGATACAAGTACAACTACAAAAGCAAAGACAATTACTCCCGCTAACGCGGTTGAATTACCGGAGTGGATCGATCGTGAAGTCTGGGAAGGCTTTATGGAAGTTCGCCGGAATAAGCGAGCGAAGCCCACCGAACGAGCTATCAAGGGGATTTTGAAGCAGTTGGGCATTTTTAGGAACAAGGGCCACGATCCGAACGCAGTGCTTGAAACCTCAATTCGAGCGAACTACACGGATGTTTACGAACCAAAAGCAGGAGCGACCAATGGCAAGTCAGACGGATACAGCAAGTTCGTGGAAAGTGTTAGAAATCGGCAAGGAGCTGCGCCGGTTGGCCCTTCGCCGGGGAGCTGATCTTGACCCGGAGGCCTATTCGGTTTATGCCGAAGACTTATTGCGGTTTCAGTTGGACGATATCGAAGCGGCTTTCAAGGCGATCGGTTTGGAACCACGCAAGGCATTTGAAAAGCCATTCCCTGAGATTGGGATTCTGGTTGCGGAGTGCGATCGTCAGGAAAAGCTTCGCCGTGGCTCTCTGTCGCCTGTACGCAACTGCGGCAACCGCGAGTGCCGCTTGGGTATGGTGCGGGTGTTCGATGCGGCTGGATATCCGACAGGCGTTGTTCGGTGCGGTGTGTGCGGCGGCCCTTCATGGTTCCAAGATGCTTTGGATAGCAATAAGTTCCTACTGAAGGGAAATGGGTTGCTGAAATGAGCAAGATGGGCAATAAGGAGACGGCCGGTTTCGCCTCGAAGCGCGAGCATAAGCGCTATTTGGATTTGCTTTTGCTCCAGAAAATCGGAGAGATTTCTAATCTTCGTACGCAGGTAGTGTTTGAACTGACACCGAAGGCCGGCAAGGAACGAGCCTCGACTTACCGTGCGGACTTTGTGTACCAGGAGAACGGCAAGGAAGTAGTTGAAGACTGCAAGGGCCATAGAACAATTCACTACATTCTAAAGCGGAAATTTCTAAGATACCGCTACGGGATTGAGATACGGGAGACTTAGTATGACTTATAAAGGTGCGGTGAGACAGTTCAAGAAAAAGCTTATTTTAGATGCCCTTGATGCCGAAAAAGATAACTTCTTCCGAGCTGCCGCAAGGCTGGGGATTCATAGAAATACACTCTCTCGGACAATGGGCGAACTTGGCCTGAATGCGACCAATGTTAGGAAGATAATCAAGGCCGCCGCGTGAGCGAGCTAATCACCTACTGGAGAGACATGTCTAAGGCATGGGAGGAGCAGGCCACTAGAAACGCACTCCGAAGGGCTGAGGCGGAGCAGGAATTAGACGCGGCGCGGTTATTGATTCTTGAACTGCAGCACGATCTACGCCTCGCCTACAAGCGCAGAAGGAAGGCTGCATGACCAAAGCCCAAGCCCAACGCCAGCTAGACACTATCTGTAAGCCCATCATGAAGCCACAACCCGTCCTTACCGGCATCGACAAGGAATTAGCTGAGCAAGCTGAAACAAAAGCGATGTGGGACGAGTTAGAACCTAAACCGTAACAAAGGAGGAAGTGATGATCCGAATTTCAAAGAGCCAAACCGCCGATACTAGGACGTGCGATTTCGCGAATACATCCAAAGAAACTCTCTTGGCAAGCACACCAGCATAAGAAGACGCACCATCCGTAGCCAAAGCTGATCACCTTACCACCGACGAAGGGAGCAAGTAGATGGAGACGGAGTTGAGGTTAGACCGAGCGACGTTCCGGCAGTTAGCGGTGCTTATGGCAATGCAAGGACTGCCCGCGATTCCAACAAAACGGCGAGAAGAGTCATGGGCTGACTACTGGCGGCGGGCGCATGACGATTCGCAGACTAGGCTGGCTATCGCCCTGGAACTGCTGCGACTTTATCGCGAATACAGAGGCCGCATAGATCATGGGCGCGATTGCCGTGGTCCTGCTGACTGTGGCGTGATTGATGACGACCGATGTGGAGTATGTCGCAGAGTGGACAATAGCGGCTTGCTGGGCAACAAGGAGGGAAGATGAAGGTCACCATCGAAGTCACTGGCCCAGAACTTGTACTGCTCTATCTTGCAACAGGCAATGAAGATGCGGGCCGGATTGCTGCGGATGTATCTGAAACCAACCCCTATGACCCCCACCTGAGAAGAGAGAGGATAAGTAACCGTGCCGAAGCGTAAGAATCGAAAGCTCAAGGGTGAAGCGGTGAGGTGGATTCGCGTCTTAGTGAGGGAAGACCGGGGCCAAAGATTCGACATGCTGGCGGGTAATCTAAACCAGGCAGACGCGATCGAACAGATGATCGATGCGTGCTATCGGCAGGCCGTCAAAAAGGGTTTAGTGCCCATAAATTCAGATTCTTCTTTACTCCCATAAAGATTTGTGTCAGCATGATTACGGACCTCCCCAGTGCCAAGCTCCACGCGCTTACGTCAAGCGTGGCCTCTGGTTGTAACCAAGAATTTGCTGCCTCTAATGGCCGAAGACTCCCGCATTCTCAATATCACTCGCGGATTCCGCCTCAAGCGGTCACAGGCTTACCGCGCCTTGGAAAATGGCGCGTGCGCTTGGGTAGAGGTTGGCGTCAGCGTGCGCGACCTAACCTTGGCTGAATCAATCGCGGTGCGAAATCAGCAAGCAAAGATGCGTGAGCCCCTTGTGTATGCAGAGATCCCCGGCCTAGTCTTTGACGGCCCCCTGCCTATACGAAATGACCTGATTCGCGCCGCGCATGAATATGTAACAAGTCAGTAAGGTGGTCCAATCTCCTCGGAATTGGCGGGCGCGGGCCGAGTCTCAGCTTACTGGCGGACTAAATCGCGCAAACTTTGGAGGTATATGGCTGATACGATCCGGATTCCGATGACCCTAATGCAGTATGTCGCTGCAAGGAAAGCTTTGTCATCGGCCTCAGGAGTCGGCCATAGCCCTACATCCACGACTGAAGGAACCGTAACCTCCTCTCAACTGGATTTCAGATACAGCTATGACGGCGGCGCCATGCTGACACTTAGCGATCTGCAGCGGCATAGCTTCAAGGCAAAACTGGCGTCCGACGCCCAAATCAAATCCCATATTATGGAATTGTTAGCGTGAAAGACCTTCCCAACCCCGCATGGGCCTGCATCTTTATTTTTCTGGCCTGTGTCATGGCGGTTATCGCGCTCTTCTCGCATAGCGCCAATGCTACCTCTGTCATCACAATAGGTTCTTCGATTATTACGGGAGCCTTCGGATACATTCAGGGCGTTAGCGCCGGTAAGAATTCTTTGCAGGTTCCAATGAATCCAGACTCGCCGCAATCGACGGTAACCGTTACCCCTCAAGCAGCTTCGCCGATCATCCCTAAATGAAGTATCACGTCCTCCGGTTCATTGCTACTCGCGGGTTTGTTTCTGACGCAATCAAATTCGTTGAAGGCATCTCCGATATCGACCATGTGGAGGCTCTCAATCGTGCCGGCGATAAGTGGATCGGTGCCCATGCCGGTGTAGGTGTCAGGGAAATGCCGCTCGACTGGGCCAAAGGCGTTGTATGGGAACGGCAGTACAGCATCCCCGTAACGGATGAGCAGTACGAGCTCATCATGGGCTATCTCGAATTTAAAATCGGGACTCCTTACGACTACAAGGACATCTTTGGCATTCTTCTGCACGATCGCAAGCTGGACAATAGGCATGATGTCATTTGCAGCGCAGTCCAGTATGAAGCGCTCTGGGCCGGATCGGTCATGGCGTTAAATGTTCTCCCTGGCTTCGCGCACCTCGTGACTCCCGAAACGCTTCATCTCAGCCCTGTTTTGATAGGACATTGCACTTTCCCAAAGGAAAAACCATGAATATCTTCGCTCTCATCCTTGGCCTTGTCCCCGGCATTATCAAAGGCATTCAAACCATCGTTGGCGACAAGGCAAGCGGTGCTACCAAGTCCCAGATGGCCCAAGACGCCCTCGCTGCAGCAGTCGGGGGCGCGGGCACAGTGCTGACGGGCAACAATGCTGTGTATGGGCAGGCAGCCGGCGAATTGGCACAGCTCGCGATTGACCAGACGGTGGCCATTTCAAAAGCAACCGGTGTTTACCAGAAATGGACCGCAGCCGCCACCGCTGCGCAACAGGATGCTGGTGTCGCCGCAGCGGTGACCAACCTAGTTCAGAGCGTCCAGGCTCCAGTTGCAGTAAAAGCCGCGTAATTTAGGAGGCGACTACTTCCATAAAGGGGCCATACCTTGTCAAATGGGGCGCATCAAACAAGTGACTCCGAGATTTTCCGCATGGTTCACAAGCACGACAAGGATTTATATGTTGGAAATGGGAAGCCGGGGATCACAACAAGGATGGCCCTAGTGGAAAGTACCGTCGAATCAATCAGGTTCTATGCGCGCTGGATAATGCTCACTGTTTTAGGAATTTTCGTAGTGGCTATCGTGGGGTTAGTCATCCGTAGGTGAGCATCAAATGTGAACGCCTGTTGCGCGAAGAGTGGCAGAAAGACCACGAACATGTTCACCAATTAGAGCATCAAGCTTTATCGGCCGCTCTTATTGCCGCAAATCAAAGACTAGATGCGATGAACGAGCTCCGCGACCAAATCAACACGGAGCGGGCTCGATATGTTCCACGTGACACATTTGACACGACCAACTCTTCAATCGATACCCGATTAAAACTCCTCGAAAACAGAGGCAGCGTCATGGATGGCAAAACAGCCATCGTTGGCTCTTTAGCAGCTCTCGCTATCGCAATAGTCCTGTGGTGGCTCAAGAAATGAGGTCTAAATGCTCACGCTTATTTTGCTTGTATTCGCATTCGTCTGTTTTGCGCTCGCCGCATTCTGGAATCCTAGCCCACCCCGCATCAACTTGATATCCGCTGGCCTGGCATTCTGGGTTCTGTCCGCAATTCTTGCCGGTCACCAGCTCTGATCGGAGGCTTTATTTGAGTCACAATGATCGCATTGATGAAGAAATTCTGGAGACGGAGCAAGAAATCCTCCGCACCGAACGCAAGATCCTCCACAACCAACAACCTCGCCTTTCCACCATCAAAATCGCATTCCAAGGAGAAACAATGGCAGCCACGGCAGGACCGATTACCCTCACCAAAGTAGGCCAGACTGCAACCGCAAGCGTTCTCGGCTTCGACCAGTTCGGCGCACCCTTCACCGGTACGATGCCCGCAGCCACATTGAGCGCAAGCGACATTGACGGCGCCATCGCAACCTTTGACCCAAAGACAGGCCTCGTCACTGCGGTAGCGAATGGCGTGGACAACATTACAGCAGTCCTGACCACCGCAGAAGGTCTCAGCTTGACCGATACCGAGGCAGTTACTGTGGCCATCCCCGTTGTACCACCCCCGGCGCCCGTCCTGAGCTCCATCAAGGTTGCGTTCGCCTAATCCATGACCCCGAAACAGAAGGCCTTTGTTGCCGAATACCTAGCAAATGGGTTCAACGCAACAAAGGCCGCAATATCAGCCGGTTATAGCGAAAGGTCAGCATCTTCCATCGGCGAAGAAAACTTGAGGAAACCTGAAATCGCCACTCTACTCGCAAAGAAGGTAGGGACAGCGCTGAATAAGATTGATTTCTCGGTCGATCGGACGCTTGAATATGTAGCGCGCATGGCCTTCTTCGATCCCGCTGACTTATTTGAAAGCGATGGTTCGCTGAAGCTTATCCAGAATATTTCACCAGAGGCTCGCACCGTCATCGCTGGCTTGGAAGTGTCAGACATCTGGGACTTAGGCGAAGGCGAACAGAAATCAATCATCGGGAGGCTGAAGAAAGTAAAGCTGAGCGATCGCAAGGGCGCACTCGATATGCTGATGCGCTATCACGCGCTCTATCGGGACAAGATGGAGCACAGCGGGCCGGATGGTGGACCAATCCAGCACGCAATCACCGTTGAGTTCGTAAAGGCAAATGATTACACCGAAAGTTAGGGCTCAATTCCCTGAAAAATTGGAAGGAATCTTTGACCCACACCCCTATAAGGTTCTGTACGGTGGCAGAGACGGGGTAAAGAGTTGGACGGTCGCAAGGGCCTTACTAATCCTTGGCTCGCAGAAAGCCTTACGCATTCTCTGCGCTCGCGAGACAATGGATTCGATTCGGGAGTCGGTTCACCAGCTGCTAAGTGACCAGATCGTCAACCTTGGCCTGGAACGTTTTTACTCAGTATTGCAGTCGGAGATTCGCGGTAAGAACGGCACCGAGTTTGTATTCGCCGGATTACGCAAGCAGACAGTAAGCTCAATCAAGTCATACGAAGCTATCGATATATGTTGGATTGAGGAAGCCTCCGTTGTTTCACGTAGAAGCCTTACGATTTTACTGCCGACCATCCGTAAGCCGGGCTCTGAGATATGGTTCACCCTCAACCCTGACCTTGAAACAGATGCGGTCTATCAAGACTTTGTAGTCAGCCCGCCTGCGGGTGCATGGGTCGTCAAAACATCGTTTCGCGATAACAACTGGCTGAGCCCTGAATCACGACAGAAGATTGAGACTCTGAGAGAGCGAGATTATGACACCTACCACCATGTCTATGAAGGTGCTACACGCTCTACAGTTGAAGGTGCGATTTATAAGGCTGAGATACAGAACGCTGAGAAGAATGGGCATATCCGTGCGGTGCCGTTCGATCCAATGTTGCCAGTCGATACCTTCTGGGATCTAGGATTTGCCGATAGGGTCTCAATCTGGGCCGCACAAAGGACCGTCTTTGAAATAAGGATTCTTCGCTATTTTGAAGGCGACCATCAAGCGATCGATTACTACCTAAGAGAGATACAGTCTTGGGGCTATGTATTAGGGACATGCTATCTGCCGTGGGACGGCGGCACGATCAGCTTAGGGACAGGCAAGTCAATTGAAGAGATTATGCGTGCGAAAGGTTTCAAGACTCGCGTGAATCGGCAGTTGAGTGTTGCAGATGGGATCAACGCGGTCAGGACAATCTTCCCGCAGATGTACTTCGATCAAACATTGTGCGCTGATGGCCTCCAATATCTGAGGCGCTACCAGTGGGGGCCAGCAAGCGCTTTAGGGCAGCAACGCAGTACACCGCTACACGATGACGCCTCACACCCCGCCGATGCTTTACGGACGCTCGCCGTGGGCATCAGGGAACCGGAACGCAAGAAGGAACAGACTAACCGACCACCACAGCGGGTGAGTGCATGGAGCTGATATGGCGAGGCTAGACGCAGCAGAGCGCAAGCGGATACCGACAAGCGAGTTTGGTGAACCGGGCAAGCGCAAGTTTCCGATGCCGGATAGAAGTCATGCCGCCAATGCGAAGGCCCGCGCCACACAAGGGGTTAAACGTGGAACATTGAGCGAGGCCAGCGCTGAGCGGATTCGCGCCAAGGCCAATAGGATATTGGGCAAATGATTCGAATTGATGATCTGTTCCGGCTATTCGTCCTCGTATGCGTTGGGGTTGGGGTTGGCGCCGCACTCATCTGTATGTGGGTGGGTTGGATCTAATGCCCTGGACGAGAAAACAGGTCAAGTTGCTGCTGTCGAAGTATTCCCCGCTCTCAGCGCAGCAAAAGACCAAGATGCACGCGGAATTACACGAAAACCCGCAGATGGGCCATGCGAAAAAGGGCGAACTCAAGAAAGGCTGATATGGCAGAGAAAAGCAAGTTAACGCGGATGGAGATTGAGCCCGCCGAGAATGGCGGGCACACCGTGACGCACCACCTGAAGGCGATGCCGTCCCACTCCTCGAAAATGGGCATGGGTATGCAATATCACGAGCCTGAGAAGCATGTCTTTGGTGAAGGCGAGGGCCATGAGATGCTGGCTCACGTTGCCAACCATCTCGGCATCAAGGCCGAAGAGTCGGATAAGGTTGAGAACGAAGATGGCGTGGGCAAAGACGGGGAATACGATTGAACTCCGAGCAATCCCTGAAGACCCTAATGCGTCTCGCACCTAGGATTCGCGACCATAAAGACCTGGAGACGAAGCTTACGTCAGCTCCCCCGCACCTGCGCACAATCATATATGAGGCGGTGAAGCCGTTCCTGAAGTTCAAGGCCAAGCCTCTGGATAAATATGTCGTCAGCGCGAAGCAGATGGCCGAGCGGGAACGCTTGCCGACAATGGATGAGAATGGCAATCTTCACGAGTTCCGCTCTATTGAGGTAGGTCTCGCTGCCGATGTCGCGACCAAGACTCTCACGCTGATTTGCTCTAAGTGCACGCGCGAAGACAAGTATTACGCTATCGGCAAAGAGACCAATGTCGATGTCATCATGAAGGCCCGCCTGGATGGCTGGGTGCATGACTTCCGGCAAATGCCTGCGGTTGAAGTGTGCCCGGATTGCCCGATTTCGCTGAGAAAAGAATGCCTGATAGCGAACTAGGCACCGGAAACACCGACTTATTGAAGAAGATTCGCCAACGCTATCGTTACGCGATGGAGAAGTGGCGTTACAACCGCGAAGAAGGCCAGAAGAACATGCGGTATGTGGCTGGCGATCCCTGGACAGAAGAGGATAAGCAGGCACGCAAGGGACGGCCTACGGTTTGCCCAGACGAACTGAATCAGTATGTGAATCAGGTCGTCAACACGGCACGTCAGAATCCGCGCGGCGTTAAGATTGACCCGGCAGGCGATGAAGCCACCGAAGAACTGGCCGAATATCGGGAAAACCGCATCAGGGCTATCGAATATGCCTGTAATGCGGCTCAAGTCTATGTCAATGGTTTGCAGGCTGCGGTAGAGCGCAACATCGGCTTCTGGAAGGTCAGCCGGACCTATGTTTCAGACGACTCTGACGAACAGGAGATCATAGTTTTACCGGTGCAGAATCCGGACATGATCCTAATCGACCCTGATTATAGGGAACTAGATGGGTCAGACATCAAATGGGCCTTTGAGTTTGAGTGCATCCCGGTTGAAGAGTTTGAGATTGAGTATCCAAAGGCCGAGAAGCGCAGTTTCGCCGCCGATGACTTTGGTGATGATGCAAGTTACTGGTTTGACGGCAAGGATATCGTAGTTGCGGTCTATTCCGAGGTTCAGACGGAAGAACGTAAGGGTAAGAGCAACCGCAGCGTCTTCAAGCGGACCTCGGTGAAGCAATGGAAGACGAACGGCGTTGAGATTCTCGAATCATCGAAGCAACCGGGGCCTTATCTGCCCATTATTCCAGTCTTTGGCAAAGAGTTGTGGGTGGACATGGGGGAGAGCGGTGGAGGCGGTAGTTCGGCTCGCCGCGTTCTTATCTCTCTTGTATCTCTAGCTAGAGACCCGCAGAAGGCTTTGGCGTATGTTATGAGCTCCATGCTGGAGAATTGCGGACAGATCCCCAAGTCGTCCTATGTCGGCGCCGTGGGGCAGTTTGAAACTGACAAAGACGCATGGAACACATTGAATTCGGCCTATCACCCGTATTTGCAGTATGACGTGATGATCGACGGCAATACCGGGCAACCCATGCCGCCACCGCAACGGGTTCAGCTAACCCCGGACTTTCAGGCTTATAGCATTGGCGCCGATGTCTGTCGCAGAGCAATTCAGGCAGCGATGGGGATTACACCTCTTCCCACCGCTGCTCAGAGGCAGAACCAGAAGTCCGGCGTCGCGCTGAGCAAGATCCAGTCTGAACAGGCGATCGGCTCTTACCACCTCGTAGATAGTTACGACCGGGCCATCAAGCTTACCGGAAGAATCATGAATCTCTGGCTGTCGGAGACTGACTTAGGCGAAACTACCAAGCCGGTACGTCTCGCAGATGGTAAGCACAAGCTGGTGAAAATTAACACGGATGAAGCAGTTGAGGAAGACGACCATACCTATCACTTCCCAATTGCCGATGATAAGGGCCGGTATCAGGTCACCATCAGTTCGGGCCCGTCGCACGAGTCACAGCGTGAGGAAGGCTCCGAGTTTGTTGATATATTACTCGCCAACCTGAAGGACTTGCCGCCTCCGGGCTCGCCCGCGGCGAAGATTATGGCTATCGGCATCAGGATTAAGCAACTCGGGCCGCTTGGCGATCAAATGGCGGACATTATTGATCCGCAAAGTGGCGGGGATAAGCAGCAGATCGCCCAGATGCAGCAGCAGGCCCTGCAGCAAGGCATCCAGATTCAGGAGATGCAGAAGGAGCTGCAAAAACTCATGCTGGAGCGCGCGGGCAAGGTCATTGAGATGCAAGGCAGGGCGCAGCAGCAGGCCCTGCAGCATCAGTTTGACATGACCGAGGCTGACAAGGACCGTGAAGTCAAGCTGACTGTCGCTGAGATTGGCACGAAGGCACAGATTCAGACCGAGCGTGAGGGCATGGTGCATGATCTGGAGTCGCAGTTCCATGACCAGGCGCATGATGTAGCCATGAATGCGGTGCAGCATGGTCAGGCTCAGGAGTTGCAGGCACAGCAAGGCGAACAACAGTCTCAGCAGAGCGTACAGGATGTTGGGCAGGCGCAGGCGGCTTTGCAGCCGGAGCCCACTGAATAAGTTTTCGCTGACCCGGCGATAAGGGTAGGAGCAATAAATGAGTGAATCGACGGCAGTAGCGGAATCGTCCTCCGCGCCAGTACGAGAGACAGTTGAATTACCGCGCAGTGGAACTGCTGAATATGCGAATTGGCGCGTCAGCGGTGAATTGCCGGAAAAGCCAGCAGAAACCCAAGCTAAGCCGGTAACTGAGGAGTCGGCACCTCCGGTCGAAGAGGGCGAGTCGGCCACGCCAAAGCAGCAGGAGAAAGTTCTTTCGCCCGCCGAGAAGCGCATCAAGGAACTGGTAGCCGAGAATAAGCGCCTGAAAGCCGAGCGCGAGATCAAGCCAGAACCGAAGAGCGAACCCAAGAGCGAATCGAAGCCTCAACTCGTACCCCAGACACGCCCCAAGCCAACCCCAGAAGATAAGAACGCTGACGGAACTCCTAAATACAAAGTTTATGAGGATTACGTCGAAGAGCTTGCCGACTGGAAGGCCGAACAGCGTATGGCTGTGGCAGAACGAGACAGAGCCGTCCGCGAACAGCAGACAGCGCTAAAGAATGAGGTAGAGAAGGCTCGCGGCCGATATGACAATTTGGATGAGGTGATGCTGCCCGCGCTGAAGTCGATTACTGATGCGCAGGTATCGCCAGTCATTATGAACATGCTGGATGACTCGGAAGTTTTACCAGACTTGCTCTACACCTTGGGAAGCGACAGCAACGATTTAGCTGAGTTCCTCAAGATGGCGAAGAGCAACCCTGGCAAGGCTATCCGCTATCTGGCGGTGACTGAAAATCTCATTCAAGAGGAACTGGCTAAAACGAGTACTTTCCGCGAGATGCCCGCAAAGGGTGTCGATGGTAAGTTCGTCAAGACAGATCCCGCTCCTGCTAAACGTGGGGCTGAAAGCACACCTGACCTACCTCTTGAAGTCGGTAACCGGGGAACCGGAACGATGGACGAGTCTGGACGGGCGCTTTCCGAGATTGCAAGCGGCAATCCCAATGCGGTTCGTAACTGGCTCAAGGCCGAGAACCAAAAGGATCTTCGCCGCCGACGCGGAGCGTAAATGGCAAATCAGTTTCTAAATACCCAATGGGTATCGCTCAAGGTTCTGCGGCTTCTGCTGAATAAGCTGATTGTCGCGGAATACTTCAACCGTTCCTGGGAAAAGGACTTTCAAAAGGAGTTCGCCCCCGGATCGCAAATCACCGTAAAATTCCCTCAGCGCTTCAAGGTCAATGATGGCATGGGCTATGCACCGCAGGGAATCAACCGCTTGCAGACTCAGGTCAATCTCGACCAGTGGATGCAGGTAGCTTTCGAGTGGGACGACTACGAGAATGCAGTCAGGCTGGAGCGCTCGGAAGAGGAACTTGAAGAGCAGTACTTCGAGCCCGCCGCTGCTGCTTTGGCTCAGGAGTGCGATTCGCGTTGCGCGAAGTGGGCTTACCAAAACGCCAGCATGGTTGTTGGTGCTCTCGGTACCGATCCAACTTCGGTGTCAACGTACTACACGGCTCGTCAACGGCTGGAGGAGAATGCTGCTGGAGTGCTGGGCAAGCGCTGCATGCTGATTTCTTCGAGCATGATGACCACGCTGGGCTCTAATATCACCACCATCTTCCACCCTGCCGACGAAATCACGAAGGCATGGAAAGAAGGCGTGATTGGTGAGCTGGGCGCGGCAATGTTCTATGAGTCGCAGTCGCTTTGGTCGCATACGGCCGGTACTTGGGCTGCTGCGGTTACCGTGAATGGGGCAAGCCAGAGCGGAACATCACTCACTATCACGGCGACTGCTGGCGATACATTCAATGTAGGGGATGAATTCTCTATTTTGAATGTAAATCTCGTCAACCCTATGACCTACCGCATTCCTGGCAAGGCCAATAACAAGACATTTACCATTACCCAAGCCCTAACGGCGGTTGGTGGCGGAGTCGATGTCATCAACTTCCTGCCTCCGATCTATGGCCCGGGAAGCCAGTATCAGAACGTCGATGCTCTGCCTGCCACTGGCGCCGCGTTGACGCTCTGGCCTGGTACGACTTCGCCCAATGGCAAGGTTGGCACTATCGGCCTGAGCCTTACCCGTCAGGCTTTCTCCATCGTCGGCGCGAAGCTGTATGTGCCGAAGGCGGTTGAAGAGGCCGGCACCGCGCAAGATCCTGACACCGGACTTTCGGTGCGCAAGGTAAAGGCGTGGGATCCTGTTCGTTCAGTTCAAGTCAACCGCATGGACTCGCTCTTTGGCCTTGGGAACCTCTATCAAGACAACGGTGCGGTCAAAGTGGTGGGAGCGTAAATCATGGCGACAATTCCTAGCGTCCTAGCACCAGTCATACCCTCATTTACGCCGACGAAGAGCAATCCTTCGTTTTCGTCCACCATCAACGAATACTACAATCCCGTAACCTATTCGAATGCAGTAAACAACACGCTCCTGCCAAGCGATATAGTTGGCGGGCTCATTACTCATACGGCTGCCGGCGCGCAGACGGACACACTTCCAACCGCAACCTTGATGGCTCAAGCTATCCAAGGGGCCAGAGGAGCGATTCCAGGCAGTCCTCCAAGCGCTGTGGGGGTAGCTGGCTCTGGGCAGTTTTTCTTTGTCCGGGCTGGCGGCGCAGGAGCAATCACAGTCGCTGCCGGGACTGGCGGCACTCTGGTGGGAAGCGGCGCAGTGACGGCCGGGGCGGTGGGACAGTTCCTCCTCATCGTTACTGCAACCGATGCGCCAGGCTATGTCAAGGCCACATACACCGTTTACCGCATCATCTAACCAACAGGGAGGGGGCCCTGCCTCCCCTCCCGCTTTTCCTGAGGAGGGAATATGTACCCTAAGACGCTTTATTTAGTGGTAAATACGCCAGAAGAAGAGACGAAGGCGCGCGAGTATGGCCTTAAAGCGGAGAATGAGAGAATCTATCAGGAATACCCGAAGATGCTCTATCTGCATCCTGAGGACAAAACCAAAGAACAGACACAGATCGTTGTTGCCAATGAAGACGAAGAAAAGGCTGCAGCAGCTAAGAGCTATCAGGTCAAGCCGCACCTCCCAGTATTGGCCCCGGAGACCGGTGCTGTTGCTGCCGTCCCTGTCTTCATTGTGCAGCCTCCTGTGAAGGTACCAGTTGCTGCCCCAGTCGCGGAGCCAGTCAAGGCGTAGTCCGTGCCGATTCCCGCACCGGAACATTATAACCCCTCAAATCTCACTAAGAAGCAGCAGCAGGAACAATTAGCTGCCTGCTATGGAGTACCTATGCCCACAGAACAGTTGTCCGAGACGGAAGTCGCTAATATGCGCCGCATTCTGGCTCAGCATGATGGACAGTCGAAGCCGATGGTCATCACCGACCTCAATAATCCACCGCAAAAGCCCTACCGCTTCCAGAAGTTCCCCATGATTGTCTACGACCTTGAGCATAGCCATGCGGGGTACAGCGAAGACCAGCTCCAGCGTAACAACACACTATTGCAGGTTCATTTCCCTGCGAAGGTCGTTCACACCACGGTTCATTCCGAGGAAGAGTTGCACCAGGCTATTGCCGATGGATGGAGCGAGAAGGCACCTGCCTTCAGTGAAGAGCGCGAAGAATACCTCAAGCCAGCCTATGCCAACGAGGCTGCGCGGGCCGACGAGCAGATTCGCCGCAAGCCGGGCCGGCCGAAGCAGTCTGAGGCGAACTAATTGCCGACTACTGCGGCTAATGGCCTCACGGTAACAGCGCTTTCGCTGATCAATGCTGCGGGTCAGGAGATCGGCGCATTGGCCGCGGGGGAGCAGTTCGACACCGACAACCAAGCGTGGGTGCTGCAGAAGTTGCAAAGGGTCATCGATACCGCTAATGCTAAGCGGGTGATGGTCTATGCGAACGTTTTCAGCACCTTTACGCTGGTGGCGGGAACCACCCCGCATACGATCGGGCCTACCCCTGCGACGGGTCCGGCGCCAACGTTTATCGTCAATCAGAGGCCGGTCGAAATCCCGACTATCGGGTTGGTTCTCATCAATACAAATCCCACGACAGTAGAAATTCCGCTGACGCGAAGGGATAAGGAGTGGTGGGCAGACCAAAGCGTCAAGAATCTTACCTCTCCTATCCCTACCGACTACTATTACGAACCGGATTGGCCGAATGGATCTATCTACTTCTGGCCGGTGCCGGATGCGGTCAACAATGTGCTCTTGCAGCTCCGGACGGTCATCACTGAACTAACGGCACCATCTCAACTGTTCACCATGCCGCCCGCCTATTGGGACTGGATTGTCTATAAGACGGCAATTGCAATCGGCCCATCGTTTGAACGGCAGATAAGCTCTGACCTTCGTGGATTGATGATGGAAGCCGAACGCGCGGTGCAGGGGAACAATATTAAGAGCCCGAGAGCTGATACTGGTGATGCCGGTATGCCGGGTTCGGGGATTACTGATGGGCTCTTTAATTATTACTCTGGAGCTCCGAAGTGAGGATCGGCTTTGTCGGTCCGTCGTATACGGCTGGTTCCACAGCTGTAGCTGACGAAGAGGCGATCAACTTCTTTCCGCAAACGGTAGAGAGTCAAGGTGCGATTGTTCCAGTCAGCCTCTACGGTGGTAAGCAGGCGACGGGAATAAAGTCCTACTTCGGCACGCCGGGCCTGTCGATATTCTCGAAGTTTACCGCGAGCCCGAACAATGACAATAGTCCGCTTAGGGGACAGTGCTGGATGGGCAGCCGCCTGTTTGTGGTTTCTGGTGACACGCTGTACGAAGTCTTTGCCGATGGCACGAATACTGCACTTTCGAGTGTCCTATGGAACGATGGTAAGCCGGTTTCGATGGTGGCATCGAGCATTCAGCTGTTGATTATCTCGGCTGGCTATGCTTATTGCTACACGCTTAACCCCGGTAACTGGGCGGCTAATACCTTATTCGCTGTTGGTGCATTAATTGTTGATGCAGCAGGGCATGTTCAGCGTGCACAAGCGGCGGCGTGGCAGGCAAGCACGGCTTACACGGTCGGGCAGGAGATTGTTGATCCTGCCGGGAATGTGCAGCAGGCACAACAGGCTCGATGGGCCGCAAATGCTGTTTATGCTCTTGGCGCGGAGATTGTCGATCCTGCCGGGCATGCACAGAAAGCAACGCAGGCCCAGTGGGTCGCTTCGACAGCCTATGTACTTGGCGCGGAGATTGTTGATACCAACGGGAATATTCAGAAGGCTTTTGCAGCGCTCTGGGCGGCGAATACGGCTTATGCTCTTGGTGCGCAGATCGTTGATTCAAACGGCAACATTCAGCAGGTCACGACAGCCGGCACGACGGGGGCAACGGTGCCGACTTGGGCAACTTCTGGTCCCACGGCTGATGGATCGGTCATCTGGACGTTCCAGGCTGCATCAGGAGGCAACGCTGGTACTTCAGGCACGACGGTTCCTAATTGGACGACTGGAGTAACGCTCGACAACGGCACGCTGATATGGATCAGTCAAGGCAACGCAGGCGGTAAGGCGGGGACTTCTGGGGCATCGATCCCAACCTTCAACGACTCTGGCGGCTCAGTAGGCGACGGCACAGGCACATTGGTCTGGGCCGATCAAGGCGCGGCCACCGGCGCTGGTACTTCAGGCACGGCAGAGCCAATCTTCACCACCGGAATGACGCCGGATAGCGGCACGCTGGTATGGGTGGATCAGGGGCCATCGAATGGCTCGGCTGGTGCATCGGGCTCGGCTATTCCAGCGTTCAATGACACTGGCGGGACGACGCTCGATGGGACGGGAACGCTGATTTGGCAGGATAAGGGCTTGCAGTTGCTGAATGTCACATCGCAACTGGCAGGAACGCCCATTAAGTGTGAGTTTTCCGACAGCTATTTCATCGTCATCTTCGCCGGAAGCAACAAGTTCCAAATGAGTCAGGTACTCGATGGCACGACATGGCCGGGAACCTTGGTTAACGAAGTCGAAGTCTTCTCGGAAAACATCGCTTCCATCATCGTGAACCATCGAGAGCCATGGATCATGGGCTCGTTGCGCTCTCAACCCTATCAGGATACCGGCAGTCTCGAGGTTTTCGATGTTATCCCCGGCACGCTGATAGAAAAGGGCTGTGCAGCGGTGTTTTCTCCCTGCCGGGTGGATAATTCTGTCTTCTGGATTGATTCAGACGAACGCGGCGCACTCTCCGCATGGCGCTCGAATGGCTATACCCCCACGAGAATCTCAACCTATGCGGTCGAATATGACCTCAGCACCAACCCACAATCAGCAATTCAAGGCATGACCTCCTACTCCTATGAGGATGCGGGCCACATCTTCTGGGTGCTCTACATCCCCGGTTCTAGCTGGTCGTGGTGCTATGACGTGACTGAGAATCTCTGGCACAAGCGGGCGACATGGATAGATGGCGGTGGCGGCGGCGGTAACAGTTCTACAGTTACCACCAATGCCAACGCGCAGCTATGGGAACTTTGGAGCCGTCCGCTAGAGGATAATGGCGCGCAGGTTACATGGAACAATTTTTCAATTCCTCCCGGAAATGCGCTGCCTTCAGATGCGGTGATTCAGGGAATTTATGCAGTTGTTGTGGTCGGCGCCAACTTCAGCGCGGCGATTCAGAATCTGAATTATTCTGTGGGAACCTCAAGCCATTCATATAACAATCCCTTCAATTCGAGTCCCATTAGTCCAGGACATACCTTCCCAACCACGCTGCTTTACGACACCACCAGCATAGGTACCAGCTTATCCCTGCTGCCGACCCTAGCGGTCAACGCCTCCATCATTTCATCGCTATTTCTGGATAACCTGCAAGACTACATGAACATCACTGCGGTAGGGTTTGCGATCTACTATACCAGCGCAACACCGAAGATTGATCCAGCGATGCCGCCGCCCTTCGCTGTCCCAGCTGGGCAGGGGCTTATCTGGGCTCTACCCTTCACCGAGAGCGATGATCAGTTTGCCACTAATGGCCTAGTCAAGATCATCTCGTCTTTCGTTCCTAGTGTTGCAGCGGTCGCCGTATTAGGCTATGACCCAACTAGACCCGCAAAGGGACCATTGTTTGGTATTGATCCACTTACGATAGGTCTGCTTGGGCTAAGCGGACTAATAGGGCTTGGCGGAGGATTGAATAATCGTTATTCCCCTATTAATATCACCGGAGCAGCATCTGGACCGCCAATTTATTTAGGTGGTCCGAATCAACCTCCTTTTACTTTTTTGATTCCTATATCTGGCGGCAGTTCACCGTTTACAGTAGAAAACGGGTTAGCCATCACAGCAGTAAGTTCCGGCTCATTCAAAACCGGAGCGGTGCAGGGTTTTCCTGCCAGCCAGACGACAATAACCATTCCGCCCGACCCATTAACTGCGGCTGGGACTTATGGCCCTCACCGCAGCTGGAATCACAGCTATGCTTTCGGCAGGCACCTAGTAGGGGATTGGGGTGCTGGCACTCTCTATCAGATGAGCATGGCGAACCTGAGTGACAATGGCACCCCGATTCGCCGCTTGCGGAGGAGTCCACCCGTCTCGAATGAGATGCAGCGGATTTATCATGCTGAACTGACGGTGGATTTTGACACCGGGTTGGGGCCTCAGCCGCCGCTTCTTGATGGTGCGGGAAATCCGCGACCACCGCAGGCACAGTTGCGGTTTAGCGACAACCGCGGGAAAACATGGTCAAACGGCAAAATTGCAGGCTGCGGGCTTGCGGGACAGTACCAGACGCGGGTTATCTATAGGCGTTTGGGACAGTCGCGCTATAGGGTCTATGAATTAGTAGTCTCTGACCCGATTCCTTGGGCAATTGTTGATGCCTATCTGAGGATTTCGGCTGAAGGGGCGCAGCCGTGAGCCAGACAAGCCCTATTGTTTCGGTCAGCACTCCCACTGGGCCGCTGGTTGACATCAAAACTGGCTTGGCAACTTTTGCTTTCCTGAAATGGTTGCAGAACATTGGTCAGCTCATCAATAAAGTCTTCGACAATACGGGTGCCATCTCGCCGGATGCGATACCTTTTCCCACATCCACCAGCTTAGGCGGGATAGTCACAGCAGGGCCATCGGCAAATCAATGGGTCAATGCGATCGATGGGACTGGCACCCCGCAACTTAGCCAGCCATCATTTCAGAATCTTTCCGGCACTGCTACACCAGCACAAATCCCGGCTCTGTCGGCTCTCTCTGGCAGCGTAAACCCGGCGCAAGTCCCTCCGCTGTCAGATCTGAATGGTGCTGTCACCGCATCGCAGGTTCCACCGCTATCTGTATTGAGTGGGCAAATTACAGCGGGTCAAATTCCTGCAGGCTTGGGTTTTGGTGGAACGATTGTTACTGCCAAGCTCACCGTAGGCGGCGCGAATGGCTCTATGACGTTTTCTAATGGTTTTCTCGTATCTCAGGTGCCCGCTACATGAACATCCTCGAAATCATCGAAACGGAAACCGGCCAAAAAGTCACCAATGAAACACCGCTGGATGCACTCAATGTCGATTCGCTGGAATTTCTCGAACTGCTCATCGCTCTCGGCATCCCAAGCGATGACATTACCTCATTTCGGACGGTAGGTGACCTTGCGAGGGCTCGTGGTTGAGGTCAAGACGGAATCATGGGCGGCGATCGATCAACAGATAGAGGCTGTAGCAGCGTTTCACTGGGACGAACTGGCTCTCGACAAGCTTCTCTTCCAAAGAGATTTGGATCATGAGAAATACTTCACCCTGGAGAAACAGGGAATGCTACATGTGGTTACCGCGCGAGATGAAGGAGATTTGGTGGGCTACATTATCTGCTTCGTAATGCCGCATTTGCACTACAAGTCGTCAGGATTGGTAGCTCTTGCGGACATGTACTTTCTGCTTCGCGAATATCGCAAAGGCGGCTTAGGAGTGAGAATGTTTCGCGAGATGGAATGGGGGTTGATGGAACGAGGGGTGATTCGAGCGCATATGAGTTGCAAGGTAAAGGAAGACCACACGAGGTTATTTGAGGCGATGGGCTGGGAATTGACGGACTATACGTTTTCTAAGGTGCTATGTCAGTAACTGGCGGCATCATGGCCGGTGTCGGGCTTGCAGGCTCGATAGGCTCTGCGGCCATCGGCGCCACTGCAGCTGGGAATGCCGCGTCAACTCAAGCCAGCGCAGCGGAGCAGGCTGCACAGCTGGGGTATCAAGCCAGCCAAAACGCCCTTGGCTTTCAGGAAGGCGAGTTCGGGCAGCAGCAGGCCAACCTCGCGCCTTGGCTGCAATCAGGCGAGGGCGGCCTTGCGAATCTGGATTATCTGCTAGGCGTCACCCCTCCCACGACTCAGGGAGCATCGGCGGGATCGCCGGGAGCGTTTACTGGTGCAGGGGCAACCGGAATGCCAGCACCGGGTTCAACATCTGCCTATGGCACTCCCGGTGCAGCTCCGGGAGCATCCGGGCCATCAGGCACCACCAACCTTAGTTCGCTGGTCAATCCTTCGCTTGGCGCTGAAGGCTCTCTGCTCTCCGCTTATCCAGGTGGGCCGTTTAAGGCACCGACAGCCCAGCAAGCTCTTGAGGCGCCAGGCGAGCAAGCGCAGTTGCAGTTGGGCGAACAGGCTCTACAGCAATCTGCTGCAGCGCGGGGAAGTCTGTTGACTGGCGGAACGGCACAGGGACTTAATGCTTATGCTCAGAACCTTGCCTCGACCAACTATCAGAACACTTACAACAACGCCTACAACACCTATGCATCAGGCTATAACCAGTTCCAAAACCAGCAGGCCGATACTTATAACCGGCTGGCCGCACTCTCTGGAACCGGTCAGACGGCAGCGCAGAACCTAGGGACGCTGGGGCAAGGCGCGGCCTCTGGGGTTGCCAGTAATGTTCTCGGCACAGCGCAGGGCATCGGCCAGCAGCTCAACAATACCGGTGCGGCAAACGCTTCCGGCATTGTTGGTACGGCGAATGCCTATAGCGGTGCGATCGGCAGCAGCGCCAGCAATCTAAGCAACCTCGCGCTTCTCAGTCAGCTTTATGGCGGCGGCGATCCTGCGACTGGGCCTGGAACCGGAAGCTATAACAACAATCTCTTCGCTGCGAACGGAGCCTTAGCATAATGGGCGCCAACATCCCTCTACCCGCTTTAGATATTCGCCCTCCACAGCAACAGGCTGATCCGCTGGAGCAGTATGGCCGTCTCATGCAGCTCAAGCGCCAATCCCAGTTGGCCCCCTTGCAGGTGCAGCAGGCCCAACAGCAGGTTCAGGCGGGAGGCTTAGAGAATCAGCAACGGCAGCAGGACTTGGCAGCGCGTCAGGCTCTCAATGCAGCCTATTCGGGTGCGGTAACGAAAGATGAAAACGGAAATCCAACCATCGACGCGAACAAGCTGGCATCAGGCCTAGCCAATGGCCCAGCGGCCTATCAAACGCCTGCCGTGATGAAGGGGATTACCGAATTTCAGAAGGGCCGCATCGATTTACAGACCTCGCAGACGGAATTGCAGCAGAAACAGGCCGATATGCTCGGTTCCGCAGCTTCTGCAGTGAAGGCAGCTGGGTACGATCCCACCTTGGCTCACAGCCTGCTCGATACTCTTCCTCAGACGCCTCAACTGAACCAGATTCGTCAGCAGATCGACAATCCGCAGACCTTGAAACAGTTGATTGACTCGGCTATCCAGAACTCACCGAAGCAGCGGGAGTTGGGTGCCAGCGAGACGACTGCCGGCGCTCGTCAACTGACGGCGACGACCGAAGCCAAGAAGGTTGCAGCTTCGATGGACCCAACCAGTTCCCTCTACGCGCCCTCGCAAGCTTCTGTAGCGATGGGAACCGCACCCGGAGCGCAGCAGATTCAGCAGGGCGAAGTTCGGCAGGCCGCAGCCAAGGCAGGGGCAGAGGAGCGAGCCCGCATGCCGGGCGAGATGGCCCTTGCGGCGCAAAGACAAGCTTTGTCGCAGGGTGACCCGAATGCCGCAGCGCAACTACTGGTGAGCGGCGATGCAACACTGTCGGAGTTGAAATCTCGGGGTGCAACTCCTGAATTCATCGCGAAGACGCTGAACTCCGCCCATCAATTGAGCAACGGCCAATACAACGCCCAAGCTGCGGATGCTCAGTACAGCGTGGCTAAATCTCCTGAGAACGTGAAGTTCTTCGGTTCTGCCAAGTCTCTGACTGACCCTGGCGGGACATTAGACCAGCTCGCCAAAGTCGGACAAACGATGCCAGGCAATCAAATCCCCGCGTTCAACAGCATCGCGGATTGGGAAAAGGCTGCAACTGGCAGCGGACCTTTGGCGAAGTATGCGGCAACCGCCCTTGGCGTGGCCGACGATTATGCGAAAGTCATGGGAGGCGGCCAGGGCAGCGACACATCAAGGCTGCAGGCGCTGAATCTAATCAAGTCCAATGCGAGCCCAGAAGCGCGCGCCGGGGCCATTCAGGGCATTCGCGGTGCGGTTGGCTCTCAGGTGAATTCCCGCATCGGGGCAAATCCGGTGCTGAAGCGGATGTATGGCGATCAGCAGCAGGCCCAACCAGCGGATGGAACAGTCAAGACAAACAGCCACGGTGACAAAGTTGTATTCAAGGGTGGTCAGTGGCAACTTCAGCCGTAACGATCGATCCAACGACTGGAGAGCGGGTACAGGCTGGCAGTGCGCCACAGATTGATCCTTCTACTGGAGAACGCATAGCGCCTCCTGCCGAGAAATCGCTACTTCAGAAGGCAAAGGATGCCTTCGACTCACTGACCACAGTTACGCCGGAACAGCAGGCAGGGCACGGAGCCATAGTCAACGCTGTCCAGAAGTTTGGCGCGGGCGCGATTCAGGGAGTTGGAGCCCCGATCGTTCACCCGCTGGATACCCTGGAGTCCATCGGCCACACGATTGCCCATCCATGGGACGAGGCCCATGAGGAAGTCAATGCGCTATACAAAGACCCTGCCAAGTTCGCAGGAAATGTTGCGGGTGGCGCGATTGTCGGAGAGGCTGCGGCACCAGCCATCGCCCCTATAGCGAACGCAGTTAAGAGCGGCGCGAGCAGGGCATTGCTACTCGGCAAGACGCCAGAGGCCGCATATGAAAGCGCACTAAAGCCCTCCACCGTATTGCCGCAGGCGCAACGCGCGGCAATCGTGAAAACTGGACTCAAAAACGAGCTGCCAGTATCGACAGCAGGATTTGAGAAATTGGGTGATCTGATCGATGACTATAACCAGAAGATTAAGGCGACGATCGATGCAGATCCGACACGACCGATCGATCCGAATGCGGTGGCGACCCGCGCAGATGTTGCCAAAGCAAAATTCGCGAATCAAGTCAATGCGCAACCTGACCTCAACGCTATCGAGGCATCCAAGCAACAGTTTCTCGCTGAGCAAGGGGCGAAACCCGGCATACCGTCACAACCAACCGGCCTGCTAGATGCTCAAGGCAAGCCCATCATGAGCGCAGCCAAGCCTCCCACACCAGCACCGGATATGAATGCTGCCGATGCTCAGACAATGAAACAGGGAACCTATTCGGTGCTTCGAGGAAAGTTCGGAGAGCAGGGGAGCGCGGCGGTAGAGGCTCAAAAAGCTCTGGCGAGAGGATTGAAAGAGGAGATTGCGAATCAGTTTCCAGAAATCAGCAATCTGAATGCAACGGAATCGCGCCTACTTGACCTTCAACCTGTCTTAGAGAGGGCCGTCAACCGCATCTCGAACCACCAAGCGATTGGCATAGGAACGCCGATTGTGGGCGCTGCGGCTAAGGCGGTCACTGGAAAAGCTTTGATCGCGCTCCCGATAACGATCATGAAAGCGGTACTCGATAACCCAGAGATGAAGTCAAAACTTGCTATTTCAGTGAGTAAGGGCGCGAACATTCCGATTAATCAAGCTCTCGATCGGGTACGGGCCTACTCATCCGCTCTAGGGTCATCGCTTGCCGTATCAACTGCTCCCGATGCTCGGGGGTATTCTTCCGGCGACAATCCCAATTCACCCACCACACCGCAACCTTGACGGCGATGTAGCTGAACGCGTAACCCAGAATGATCGTTACTAGAAGTCCTTCAAGCATGGTTATCTCCTGGCGCAAAGAGCTGGCGCACGATTGCAATTTGAGTAGGTCACATTAATGTTTTGTGTTGGCGGGAAAAGGCTGCGAAGCAGAATGTATTTGTCTAGCGGGCTGGGCTGCGAAGACTGCACGGCGACGGGTTGAATGTCGCGAGGTGCATCTCTCATTGCCACTTTCCACAGCTTGTCGTTCTCAGCTTTAAGCCTAGCGTTTTCGGCTTGCAATTTGCTAATGGTTTCGTCGTTGGAGCTTATGAGAGCGAGCACATCGCCCAAACGAATCGGTTGCCCACCGTTTCCTTGAGCTTCCTTGATCTGAGAAGTCTTCACGTAAGTCAAGGTTCGCTTTCCGTCTATCGAGAAAAGCATCGGCATAACTCCTTCGGTTCCAGGTTCCGGGTTCACCAGAAGGATAGGGAGCGGAGCATATTTCATCGACTCAGGACTCTGAGCGAAGGCCGGTAGGCAGCAAAGCAACAGAAGAACAAGGGTTTTCATAGGTTTTACAGTCTCCCACCACCCAAAGGACAAGTCAAGAATGAAAAAGCTATTAATTAGCTTCGCGATGTTGTGCGCTGTAAGTGGTGCTCAGGTGCCAGTTAGGCCCATCCAGCAGCCACACATGACATTCGTCAACTCTACAGGTGCGCCATGCGCCGGATGCAAGCTTTATTCCTATATTGCCGGTTCGACCACGCCTCAAGCTACTTATATCGATTCGACCGGCACCAGCGTGAATACCAATCCAATCATCCTTGGAGCCGATGGTGGGGCGAATATCTGGCTCAGTTCGCTGTCTTACAAGCTTGTCCTCATTGACGCCCTCGGAAACACGGTTTGGAGTGTCGATAATGTCAGCGCGGCGAGTTTCCCTTGCGCGCCTTCAAAGGCTATTCAAATAGCCAACACTGCAGCAACGGGCTGGACCTGCGATTCGAGCATCACGATCGATCCTGCGGCCCACACTTTGAACGTCGGGACGTTGGGTGCGAACTATGTCAGTATCGGCGCTCTGGGCACTCCGACGCGCTGGACATTCGACACGACTACCCCAGCAACGGCACTAGCTTCGCTCGGCGGTGCAGGCTCTGGGGCGGGGACGGCTGGACAGCTTGCTTACTTTGCGGCGACCGGCAATGTAGTTGCTGGCACCAGTGCGATCCCTTCGGCCATTACTGCTACAACGCAAAGCCCCGGTGACAACACTACCAAAGTGGCAACGACGGCTTATGTGGCTTCGCCTGGGGCCATTAACCCTTCGAGTGTAAAGGTTGCTTCCGGTACCGCCATGACCGGCAATCAAGGAAACGGCACGCTGGTGCAGCACTCGACTGGAGCGGTCACGGCTGGGCATGCGGCTAAGTTTGATGCGAATGGAAATATTGTTGACGCTGGCGGAGGCCTGTTTACAACGCTGACCGATGTTACCGGCTCGTTCACGTTCGGAACTTCCTACCAGAATACCGGCACTTTACCGCTACAGATAAGCGGCTATGGAACGATCACTGGCGGGTCTGGCGACAGCATGATCATGTGCAACATCGGGCCATCCAGCCCATCCTTTACGCCCTGGTCCACCACTGTGACAGGAACGGTTTCGGGAGAGCATGTGGGGTTTAGCTGCATCATTCCGCCAACCTACTTTTACAGCGTAACCGTAACCAACATCATCTCTTCGACGCCCGGAAAATGGTTCAACCTCCAATGAAAAAACTAATAGCCATCCTGTTCTTTGCCTCATCACTTGCGGCTCAAGTGCAGATCGGCAAGAATGTGCAGATCGGCGCTGCAACCTCAGTTTCTCCTTTCGTTACTTCCCTGACTACGACCGGAACGAGCGGACCTTCTACGGTAACTGCCGGTGTTCTCAACATCCCCCAATATGCGGGATCGACTTTCATCACCTCTCTGACAACGACCGGCTCCAGTGGCGCGGCGACGGTCGCTTCTGGTGTCCTGAATATTCCGCAATACAGCGGTGGCACAGTGACAACCTCCGGGACGCCGACCACAAACACTCTTGCTAAGTTCTGCGGGCCTTTGATCATCTGCAACTCTGGCCTGACGGATGACGGAACCAAGCTGGCCTACACAGGCTCGGGCACAGCGAACGGCGTTGCCTTTGCAGCTAGTTCGACACCCATCACTCCCGCGGCAGCTACGGCCATCTATGAAAGCGATGCTTTGGGCAATACGGTAGTAAGCGAGAATGGTGCCGCAGCTTCGCGTATCTGCACGGCAGCGAATGGGATTTGCGCATCGGGAAGCGCCATAACGCCGGAATATATGACCACCTCGCAGTCCCCGCTTGGCTCGTGGACTCGTGCCTTGGACAATTGCTCGAATCAAGTCGTGCATCTAGCGATGCTATGGGACTCTTACGGCATCGCCTATCAAGGGTTCGGGAGTACCGGACCGACAAATTACTACGACCGTGTACCTGACCAATTGTTTTCCTATCTCAAGTCGCGATGCCCAGTTCATGGGACTGGGCTTGTCCCCCCAATCGGCTACCTTGTACCAGGTAGCCCTCTACCGAACCCGCTGTACTTTGCGTTCAGTGGAACCGCTGGATTCAGCACGGCCCTCGGTCCTTGGACCTCCGTGGGCAGCACACTGATGACCGCGCAGGTTGGCAATGTACTGACATTTACCACTTCGACAACTGCGATTGCTACGGACACGGTTAATGTCTATTGCGCTCAAGGTCCGGGTTACGGAACATGGAATATCTCGGTTGATTCAGGGGCGCACACAGGGACGTGCGGCGGATCGGCTGGCAGCCCAACGGCACAGCTTGTCAGTGTGACCGAAGGGACATCAGCCACCACGCATAGTGTCGCTCTGACTTGTGCGACGGCTCAGTGCTATCTCTGGGCCGTTGACGGCACAAACGGCTCTGTCGGCTTCGAGGTGGATAACGTTTCGTTCGGCAGCGGCAATTCAACCATGTGGTCTCAAGTTCACGCGTTCGATTTCCTCGACCTGATTCCAGGTGGGATTCAGGGAATGGTGGTTAAGTTTCAGACTAACGAGCCGAATCAGAGTGTAACTACCAGCCAGTACACGACCGCACTGGAGGCTATTGCCACACACGAACAGGCGACGGCTTCCAATCCCGGTATTGGAATCTTTACAGCCCCGGTCTCCAATCCTGCCGGTGGATGCGGTATGGGAAGCACGATGGCGTCGTATTCGGCGGCGGCACTTACAGCGGCAACGACGAGCGGTATGGCCTACACCGACATTCTGCACAACTGGGGTACGACCTATCTGTCGCCGCTATTCGCCTCCGATGGCTGCCATCCGACTGAGGCTGGAACCTTCTCAGAGTTCGCGCTCACCAAGCGCATGATGATTGATGTGGAGCCGACACCCAGCAACGCCTCAATCTCCGTGCCGACCACCAGCAATGTTCTGAATGCTCCGAGCGGCACACTCGCAGCGATACCGGGAATCAGCTACTTCGCTTCGGGGGCAGGCGGTTCAAACTCCAACTGCCTTCAGTTCACTGGAGCTGGCGGGCCGTTTCCGTCCTATTTATGTACTTTGGTCGGCCAACAGAACATGTTCAGCTTCAACACCTACTACAACGGAACCATTTTTCAATATGTGGTGAATGGCCCCGCAGGCGCGTTCCGGCAGTTGCAAGACGGCTCACATCAAGGCTACGAATTGAACCTCTGCGAATCAGGGACGGCCGGAGGATCGGTCCCCATGGGAACTACCTGCATGACGCAATGGTCGCAGAGTGGTACATCGGGAACGCAAACATGGTTCAATCCCGGAACGGAGACTCCAACTTTTCCAACCAATGCCGCTCTCGTCGCCAATCCCTCCGCTAATTGGTATGTCGATTTCAGCGGCAATGAGCATGCTGCTAGTGTCAACGGAACCGTCATTCCCTCATCTGTGACATTGACACAGACGATCGCCAGCGGCACGTCGGCACTGGGTACAAGTGCAATTGCTTCAGGAGCGTGTGCAACAGCCGTAACCACTACCGCAACCGGAGTTGCCAGCACAGACGCGATTAGCTGGAACCCTAACGGCTCTATCAAAGCGGTGACTGGCTATATCCCCTCAACCGCAGGGGGTCTGACGATAGCAGGATACCCCACTACAAACGCGGTGAATTGGGATGTTTGTAACTGGACTGCTGCATCGATAACTCCCGGTGCGGTCACCTTGAATTGGAGGGTGACGCGATGATAAGGGGAATAATTCTAACGGCTTTACTTTTACTGAGTGGTCAATATACCCCGGCCGGCTCGGTGTTTACGCATAGTGCCCTCAACCCATGTCTCGTCTCAGCGTGGGCTATGAATGAAGGCTCTGGGTTGACTCTATATGACACTTCTACGGGAGGCACAAATACTGCAACCATCAACACCGGAGCGTCAGTTACATGGCAGTCGAATGCCGGTTTGCCTGGAACGACACCCTTATGGAATGGTACGGGCTATGCTCTGGCCACCAGCACAACTCTTACCAATTTCACAGGAACAACTCCCTTCTCCGTGACGGCGTGGGTCAAACTCTCCGCCCTTGGAACGGGGGAGACGTTCATTTCGACACTGGACGCGAGTGGAGGAACCTTTCGAGGGTGGGAACTATCAAAAGCAAATACCGCTGACGGTGAAGGGTTGCAGTTTTTTCTTATAAACACCTACTCGTCGAATACTTTGCAGGTGCAAGGCAATGCAGCCATGACTACAGGGCTGAGTTATGTAGTGGCGACTTATGATGGCAGTCGCACATCTGCAGGGATAAAACTTTATATTAATGGCGCAAATCAGTCATTCTCTGCACCGGTCAACTCACTCTCAGCGACCATAGCCAGCGGTCTACCAGTAAGGTTCGGTGCGCGAAATAACGGCTCTAGCGAGTTGACTGGAGCGTTGGCCTTCGCGGAGGTCTACAACTGCGTCCTCACCCCTACGCAAATCACAACCTACAACGCTGCAGGTCCGGGGATTTACTGATGAAGACTATTCTGCTTTTACTCGCGATCGCCGCGCTTCCTGCCTACGCTCAGACATGGTTCTCCCCCACGCCGCAGATCGTTGACGGCAACATGGTCGTCTTCACCTCGACGGCCACCGTGCGCTACGGCCAGGACGCTTCTACGTGCGTGGTGAACTACATGACATGTGTAGCCGGTAAGCCTTCCCCCGCGTCGTGGCTGCCTCCTGTGACCATCACGGCAACAGCGGCAAGCCCGGTAACGATTGTCGTAGGGACGGCATGGGCCAAGTCCGACCCTATTGGCGGCGTTCCCAAGCAACTGGAAATTCAGCAGACATCCGTTGCGCAAACGGTAAAGGTTACCAACAACAGTGGAGGCACTGTAACCCTTACTGTCCCCGCGCTGCCTGTGGTAACCCCACCCGCTCCTACTCCTACTCCAGCGCCAACCGTCATCGCAGTTTGGAACTGCAATCTCAACCAAATGAGCGATGGGACGTTTGTCTCGATCGCGGGAAGTTGTGTGAAGAAATGAAAACTATGATACCGATCTTTCTCTCCGCAGCGCTGTTCGCCCAGCAATCAGTTCCAGACGACCGTTCGACCGATCGCACGCATAAGTCCACCTATGAGCGCGCAATCTTCTCTAAGAAAGATGCTGCGGGAAAGGTTGTTCCTTGCGGCGTACTGATGGAACTGAAAAACGGGCTATGGCGGGACCACCTACTGCTGGAAGGCACCACCGGCCCGATGCTAGATACCAGGGCTGACGCCGTGACATGGATGAAGGCGTATTGCCCGATTGAGAATGCTAAATGAAGAAGCTACTACTCATGTTCGCGCTACTCACCGCGCCTCTTCTGGCGCAGCCGACTATCTCGAGCACCATCTCATGGTCGGGGGATACGGGAACCTTCACTGCAGCGGCGGGAGATGCGGCCGTAGTCTTTGGCTATAACTTCACAACCGGATCAGCGACGGCTACTCTCGATGGCAACCCAGTTTCGATTGCGCTAACCAGCAGTACGAATTGGCCGACGATTTGGGATTCAGGAACGGCGATTTCAACGGTTTGGGTTGTGCCGAATCTCTCTGCCGGGTCGCATACTTTTGTCATCTCCAACGCCGGTGGCGATCACTTCGCCTCCTCGGTTGGTTACGACATCACTGGAACGGCTACGGTCAACCCAGTGGAATATGTGGCTGGCTCCGTGGCAGGTAGCGGAACTTCCTGCACTGGAACCGCCACCACAACCCATACTGGCGATCTGCTCATCAGCACCATCAACGCGGCGGGTTCGCCCTCGGTATCGCTTGGCTCATCCACGCAGACGATGACCCTTATGGGCAGCGGGGCAGGGACGCCTTCGACCATGCATGGGGTTACCGGATCTGTGGGTGCGGTGACGGCTGTATGGAACCTCGGATCATCCGCCAGCTATGTGTGCGATACCGTAGGCCTCAAGCCAGTCCCCGGAACAGAACCGACCGTCTCTTCCGTAGCCACCTCTCCAACATCCCCCTCCGTCGTCGCCAACGCACACATCACCCTGACCTCGACGGCGACCTATTCGGATGGTGGACTGCAAAATGTCTCAGGTGCAGCTTCGACATGGGCCAGCAGCAATACAGCCACGGCGAACATCTCCACTCTCGGCGTCGTCAACCCAAATAACCCCGGCACCACGAACATCACGGCGACGTTCGGCGGAGTGACTAGCCCCAACAATCTCGTGACCGTGACGGCTTATACCCCTGCCCACTTCTACATAAGGACGGGAGGTGGGACGCGCTATTCGTCCAACATGACCAGCGGGCAGTGCGACGGGCAAGCGGATGTCGATTATCCCGGTACGGGAACGAATCAACACTGCGCCTTCAACCAATACCAGTACATGTGGCAGGATGGTTCCGCTACCGATGGCTCAACCTTCCCCGGCTGGGGCTGGCTGGCTCAGGGCGGCGACATCATCCTCATTCACGGCGGCCCTTATCGCATCGGCTGGCTTAGCAACACCAGCTCCTGCTCTGCGGGAATCTGCGGAGGGATCAACGGCAATGCGGCGGCCTCGGGAATGCCGAATCCGCCCTCCGGTTATTCGGGAGCGCACACGCAAATCTTGGGGGAGCACTTCGCCGCTTGCAACACCGGCAACGCGCCCAACCTCTCCTTGCTCACCCAACTCTACGGCGGATTCTCGGTCGGGGCTGCGTTCGACATCGGTTCGGCCTACGTGGACGTCAAATGTATCGAGATCACCGATCACTCTGCCTGCACCAAGTCGGGTGGAGCCCTAGCCTACCCTAAAGCGTGTGCGACCAGCCCGCCCCTCGACGACTTCGCGGCGAATGGAATCCAGACCAGCCAGGGCACGTCCAACGTGCTGTTTCAGGATGTCTACGTCCATGGTGTTGCGGCCAGCGGCATGCTCGGTCCTATCGGCGGTCCGATCACGATGAATCGAATGATAGTGAATTTCAACTCCTTCGCGGCCTGGAATATGGATGACGGACACACTACTCCCGACCTTGCAGGCTCATCGATCACCGCGAACTACGTAACGATGGTCGGGAACGGGTGCAACGAAGAGTATCCCATTGTCGATACCGCCTATCCTGCTTCGGTGTGCTACGACCTGTCTTCGGGTGGCTTCGGCGACTCGTGGAGCGGACAGGACACCGAACTAGACGCCTTTACCTGCAACCATTGCGATCAGCACTGGAACACGAAGGATGGATTCATCGGACCCCACACCTTCGCCAAGAACCTGACTGTCACGCAATCGACGTCGTATGGAAATATGGGCCAGCAGTGGAAGTGGTCCTCTGCGCGAAATGCTACCCACATCTTTACCAACAACTATGCTGGAGGTAACTGCTATCGCATGTCCCAGCCGCTGCCAGGTGCATCCTCCACCTACCTCACCCACATCGGAGTGGTTTCGCCGGGAAGCACTCCAGGGACGGGATACACGGTTGGGGATGTTCTTAACATCATTCAATCGGGAGGCAGCGGAGGACAGGCAACGGTCAATAACGTAGTAAGCGGAGTGCCTACTACCGTAGGAGTAACACCTGCTTACATCGTCACCAGCACCGGCATCGGCTATTCCCCAGCGGGTGGATTGGCTACCACCGGAGGAACGGGAACCGGAGCTCAGGTCAATATAAATAACATGACCCTTGGGCTATTCTGCCGCGCCTCAGGCGACAACTTCAACGTCCAGACCGACTCCGGATCAACCAACCTCTTTGCCGGAAACACGATTGTCGGAAACGCGAATGTGGCGGTCGATTATGGCTGCAACACGGCAAATAACTGCGGCGGAGTGCCGATTATCTTTCGAGACAACGTATTTCTCGGCTACTTCGACAATAACTACACCACCCACGTCCCGACACCTTTTTACCTAGCCGCCGATCCCACGGTAGCCATCACCGAAGACCACAACCTCTACTTCAACACTTACGGTAGTTGCCCACCAACCAGCACGACGGGAGCAGGCGATATCTGCACCTCCTCTCCAGCGTTTGTCGGACAGCCAACGTCTCCATTCTCGGCGGAATCGGTGATGGATAATTTCAACTTCCTTCCCAGTTCGGGATCGCCAGTGATCGGAGCAGGCGTGGCGGTGAGCGGATTGACCGTGGATTACAACAACGTGTCCAGACCGAACCCGCCGTCGATCGGAGCGCTGGAGTTTGCCGCTGGGCCACCCACGGTAGCTCAGCCGACGTGCTCTCCGGCTGCCGGAACCTACACCTCAACCCAAACCGTAACCTGCACCACAACCACCCCCAGCGCGGTCATCTGCGGCACAACCAACGGGTCTACGCCAACCTCATCGCCAGCTGGAACCTGCTCCAATGGAACGGCTGGGCCATTCACCATCGCCGTCACCTCCACCCTCAAGGCCATCGGGACGCTTTCGGGGGATACCGATTCAAGCGTCTTCAGTGGCCTCTACACCATCACCCCGCCGTCTACGCCAAGTATGCAGATATTTGGATCAGTCGTCTTTCAGGGAACAGTCAAGCTTCAATAAGAGGAAATTATGGATCTAGCTTTGATAACGAAACTCATTGAAAAACATGAGGGGCGCCGGAAAATTGTATACAAAGACACCGTGGGGAAACTTACGATCGGTGTTGGCTGGAACCTTGACGACCCCGATTCGGATATCATCGCCTCGCACTTCGGCCTGAACCTCGCAGACCTCAAGAGCGGGGCGGCCACTTTGACTGATGACCAAATCAATCAAGTCAGGGACTATCAAATCAACGAAGTCGTCTTAGCCGCAAGGCGCATCTTCCCCAACTTTGATGCGATGTCGCCAAATCCACAGGCTGTGATTATTGACATGATCTTCGATCTTGGAGAGACGCGATTCTCGAAGTTCGTGAGCACCATAGGACAGTTGAAAGCTGGCAACTGGAAGCAAGCGGCGATCGATGCCGGGAATTCGCTGTGGGCAAAGCAGGTGCCGCGTAGGGCGGCTGAGGATGTCGCATTGCTGAATGCTGCTTAGGAACCTGCAACAACCTATTCTCTGTCAGCTCCGCTTTATTAAGTATCACCATAGCATCTGAGTTGAAGCTCACCCTATTCTCCCGCAAGCGCCTATCTCTTCGGAGGTGGGCGCTCTTTCTTGCTTAATGGTGCGTGTTTGGGGTGAAACGTCTCTTTCTTTTTCAGGGGAAACTCGAAACCATTGTTTCTACCTAGTTCCAGGAGGCCATGCCGCATGACGCTAGCGACGTCCGTGCCCAAGTATAGCTCTAGGGCATCTCTAAGCGCTTCCTCGTCCTCTGACAGGCGCACCGTCATCAGTTTCTTTCTGTCTTTCGGGGGCATGTCATTGATTATGCATACCCTTCAAGTAAAGCGTAAGAAATTCATTGACCTCCTAAAGATTTCGTGGCATATTCATCAGCATCTTTTATATGTCTGACAGATGACAAACGCAAGTCACTGAGGGCTAAGCCTCTTTGGTAATTTGCTTATATTAAGACGTGATATCTGAGGTGCAAGATGCATGCTAGATACCATGATTATCAAAACTGCGCCACTTTTTCCGGAGTGCGAAGATTTTCGTTGTGCCGACATCAATCAGCATCAACACACTTTGGGCCATATAGACTGTCCAGCCTGCGACGATGCAAGGGACGCAACATTGAGCAACGACCCGGATTTGCTGCTTTCTCTGAAATTTCCATCTGCCGCTTCAAACTGGTTAGCGACACGCAAGCCGTATTTGAGAGACCGCACATGGGCCATGTATGAGCACCATATTTCGACCCTGGCGAAGTTTTTTGGCGAGATTCCTGTAGGGAAAGTGCATTTGGGCCATTTGCGTCAATATCAATTAGCGCGTATCGGCAACCATGACAAGCTTTGGAAAAATAGGGCTGGCCCGTCGATCATCAACCACGAGCTGTCGATCATGCAGCAAGTCCTCAAGAGGGCTGGCCGGTGGAAGCATCTCAGTCATCATTATGAGCCTTTACCGCTTCCAATGAGCGGGAAGCCGAAGGTGATGACCGCTTCTGAAGAGAAGCGTCTTTTCGAGATAGCACAAAGTTCGCCCGAATTTGAGCTTGCTTATCTGGTGGCGAGCCTTACCGTGAACACATCGGCAGCCGGATCTGAACTGCGAAACGTCCGACTTCGGGATTTGGCGCTGAGCATCCCAAAACCAAGCATGACCGTAGACGCTGACACCGCGAAGAATCAAGCGCGGGCGCGAACTATTCCTCTCAACCCAACTGCAGCCTTCGTTGCCGGCCTCTGCGTCGTCAAGGCACGCTCCAAAGGTTCTATCCATCCAGATCACTATCTCTTCCCTAAGCGCATCGTGCGGGGCATCTGGGATCCATATACACCAGCGTCGGCAAGCTGGCTGAGGAAGTCTTTTGCAGCGATGCGGGAGGCCGCGCACCTTCCCTGGTTAACACCGCACTGCTTAAGGCATCAGGCCATCACAAAGCTACTTGAGAACGGAGTACCTTCCGAGGTTGTCAGGGGCATCGCTGGGCACATTACCGAAGAGATGATGAAGCACTACAGCCATAGCCGGTATTCTGCCGCCTTTGATGCTCTCTCAAAGATTGATTCGGGGATGAGCGTTCCTTTTGAGCACCAGCTGAAAATAGTCAAAAATAATCGTTGACATGCGAATGCTGAAGCCCCCATAGTGGACGAGTTACTAAATCTTGGATGTTTACCTTGATTTGGCTACGGGTAGGGTTTGAGCATCAGCAGGGCGAGTTGGAACCTTGACTTGGGAAGCTGACGTTCTGCCACTGAACTACTCCCGCTTAGCCAAATCATCGTTGATATCCACCCTAAAGGGTATATCCGATGACCGACCGCAATATCCAGAATAACTCAAACGACAAAACCTCAGCATCCGATAGTTCGGACGCAACCCAAAGGACAACTTATGACAGGAACAGTGACCAAACTCTTGGGTCGCCCAAAGTCCATGTGTCACATAACGGATACGACCGGGCAAGCCTATTTCGCGCACCGGAAACATTTCGTAGATCCATCGTTGATGGTCGTTGGGACGGACGTGGAGTTCCTAGTGGCAGCACCTCGTATCGGCCAGCTTCTGCCGGTGGCCTTGGAAGTGGTAGCGCTTCAACGCAAAGCGGCTTAGCCTGTCTCTTCTGCGGCGAAACCAGCCTTCTCTGCAGTAAATATGGCTGCTGGAAACTCCTCTCCAGCGACCATGCCAAGCCAAAGTACAACCTCAACCTCACCGTATTTATGGGATCGGTCATAGCCCTTGCGTTGTTGGCAGGGTTTGCAGTTGTGTTCTTGGGGGTTGGGCGATGAGTGTTCCTAAAAAAGTACTAACCAGCACGCAAACGGTGACGGCATGAAGCTGATTTATTCCTTCTTCCTCCCATCCTCCCGCTTTACATGGCACATCAACATCCTTGCGCCCAAGCCAAGGACGGAGGTGCGCCATGTCTGATTCTTACGAATGCGCGGTCTGTCGTTCTGAGTGCGACCGCTACGACGAAGAACCCATAACCCTTGACGGTGAACTTGTCTGCCCTGAGTGCCGTGAGATGTGCGGCGGCAACTGCGGCGAATACCTCACCGACGATTCAATCCGTATAGGTGGGCCTGTCGTTCATTTCCGCGACTGGGCGCTAAGCGGGAAGCTGCAGACAGCACACGCAAGCTGCGGGGCTGAAACCATCCTCTCTTACTTAATCGAAGACTTCAGCTACGACCACACGACGCGCGAAGAGATTGCCGCTGTCTTCGAGATGGCGGTGGCGCGATGAGGATTTTCTTCGTCTGGTTCCAATCGTTCAGCCTTCCTTCATGGAAAGAGGTTATGTAATGCAGACTTCCTTGGTACTTCGTACTTCAAATGCAAATGGCACTTCGCGAAACGGTTTCCAGTGGCCAACATCAGGACCGGTGGAGTGCTCAGACTGGAATCCTGCCCCGCAATGCGGTGGTGGACTTCACGGATTGATGTGGGGCGACGGTGATTGGTCGCTGTTGTCTTCAGCCAACGATGCCTTGTGGCAGGTTGTTGAAGTTGTCACTGAATGCATCGTCACAATCGACAGCCAGAAAGTAAAGTTTCCGCGCGGCACGGTTATTTACAGCGGTGGTATGGCTGGCGCAATCACGATGGTGCTCAACCATCAGAAGCGTTTTGAGGAGATGGTTGCGGAAATAAATAAGGGCTCCAAGGGTAAAGAAATTTCCTCTGGCGACTCCAGCACGGCTGCCTCCTCTGGCAACTCCAGCAAGGCTGCCTCCTCTGGCGACTACAGCACGGCTGCCTCCTCTGGCGACTACAGCACGGCTGCCTCCTCTGGCAACTCCAGCACGGCTGCCTCCTCTGGCTACTACAGCAAGGCTGCCTCCTCTGGCGACTACAGCACGGCTGCCTCCTCTGGCAACTCCAGCACGGCTGCCTCCTCTGGCGA
>Ga0185299_10001627_pt1 | contig 40750 bp, 26 predicted proteins | sample PaiPotPPA55metaG_FD_128002 | JGI IMG/M metagenome (GOLD analysis project Ga0185299, IMG submission 128002) | Iron sulfur acid spring bacterial and archeal communities from Banff, Canada, to study Microbial Dark Matter (Phase II) - Paint Pots PPA... ...
TCGCTGAATTAAGAAAAGAGATTGTGGAAGTGTCGGCTGCAACGCAGAGGAAGGAAAGCGGGACAATTGATCGTGAAAAGACTGCTGACAGTCAGCGAATAGAGTCCGCAGCAGTGAAGTTAGAAGCGTTACAGCGACAACTGGATGCCGAGCAACAGGAGCGGTCGCGGCAAGCGGCTCGCTCTGCCGAGCTGGAAGCCAAGGTGAACGAGCTTTCCAAGCAGTTGCAGGAAAGCCAGGTGGCGGTTGTGCTGCAGAAGCGGGACCTTGACCAGCGCGAAGGGACGATCAACAAGCAGAAGCGCCAACTGGAAGATCAGGAAGGAACGATCGGCCGGCAGCAGGATCTTCTCGCGCACGATCGCGACGTGCGAGAAGTGATGGGCGCCCGCAATTTGTACGTTGTCGACGTGTACGACGTCGCGGGAACAGGGGAGACGAATAAGCCGTACGGGCGGCTTTTCTACACGAAGGGCCAAAAGCTACTTTTCTACGCCTACGATCTAGATCAGGCTGCGGGTCTCAGGATGGCGAGCACATTCCAAGCATGGGGACAGCGGGGGCCGGACAAAAACCACGCTCTTAACCTCGGCATCTTTTACGAAGACAACGCCGCGAACAAAAGATGGGTATTAAAGTCCAACGACCCGAAGACGTTGGCAGAGATTGATGCCGTGTTCGTGACCGTCGAGCCTGACGCCCACAGTCACAAGCCCAGAGGTAAGGAAGTGTTGTTCGCTTACCTTCGCATCGACCCGAACCATCCTTAAAGAGATCCAGAGGACCGCGCTCCTCGCTTTCGCTCGAAAATTTGGGGGCCCTTGGTACAGAAATTCTCCTCTGCCTGTTAATTGGACGAGCAGGTGTGAGTCGAAGAGTAGCGGGAGGATTTTCTTGCGAATGAGCCCAGTGGTGCGTTTTCTAATTCTTCCTTTCCTGTTTCTAGGTCTGGGTGTTGCTCAGTCCCCGAACGGCACGATCAGCGGGATTATCCAGGACCCTTCAGAACGCCCCATCCCTGGTGCCGAAATCATTGTCGTAAATGATCTGACCAACATTCAGTACCAGACGAAGACTAGCGAGGAAGGCATCTACGTTGTGCCGAATCTCCCTCCAGGACCCTATCGGATTCAGGTGACGAAGCGAGGCTTCAAGACGCTGATCAAGCCTGGACTGACTCTCAATGTCCAAAGCGCTTTGTCGGTGAGCATCACGTTGCAGCTGGGGGCTGTGAATGAGGTCGTAACGGTGGAAGGCGGCGCGCCGTTGATCAATACGACGGACGCTACTATAAGTACCGTCGTGGACCGGCAGTTCGCGGAAAATCTGCCGATGAACGGCAGGAGCTTCCAAACACTGATTCAACTTACACCGGGTGTGGTCGTAACACCGAGTAACCCCAGTGATAACGGGCAATTCAGTGTAAACGGACAGCGCGCCGCTTCGAACTATTGGATGGTCGATGGCGTCAGTGCGAACATAGGAATCGGTGTGAACAACGGTGCTACCGGCGGCAACGCGCTAGGAGGGGCGCTTGGATCGTTTAGCGTCACCGGTGGGACAAATAGTTTGGTTTCTGTGGATGCGCTGCAGGAGTTTCGAATTCTGACGTCAACCTACGCGCCTGAGTTTGGCCGGACGCCAGGCGGACAGATATCGATCGTCACGCGGTCAGGTACGAACCAGTTTCACGGCACAGCGTTTGACTATTTCCGCAACGACGTGTTGGACGCCAGTGACTGGTTTAATGGATACACGAACAATCCTCCACTCCCTAAAGCGGAAGAGCGGCAGAACGATTTTGGGGGAACTCTCGGCGGTCCGATTCGGAAGGACCGCACTTTCTTTTTCTTTTCCTATGAGGGTCTTCGACTACGGCTGCCGCAAACCACGCTAACGACTGTGCCCGATCTCACGGCACGGCAAAACTCCGTGCCGGCGATGCAGCCCTACGTGAATGCTTTTCCTCTGCCAAATGGCCCGGAGGTTCCGGGCACCTCCGGCAGCGCTGAGTTCAACGCAAGCTATTCCAACCCTGCCACGCTCGACGCATACAGTCTTCGCATCGATCACAAAGTGGGTGAACGCCTGGCTCTCTTTGGGAGATACAACTACTCTCCCTCTCAAGCCGCTCAACGCGGGTTCGGCGAAGCTCTAAGCTCAGTAGATTCGACACAGATAACCACACAGACGGCGACAATCGGAGCAACCTCGATCGTATCTCATTTAGTGAATAACGATCTACGCTTCAATTACAGCCGGACAAATGCTTCCGGCAGATACAATTTGGATGCCTTTGGCGGCGCCGTCCCCCTGACTTCTCTTCCATTTCCGAGCCCCTTCACATCGCAAGATGGCTTACTTAACTTCAATGTTCTGTCCTTACAAGCTGGAGGAATATTGGAAGGGCGAATTGGGCGCAACCTGCAGCGCCAAATCAACGTCGTGGAAAGTCTATCGATTCAAAAGGGGACGCACAGCCTAAAGTTGGGTGTCGACTTTCGGCGATTGTCTCCGTTGTTCGCCCCGTACGGGTATTTACAGGATGTATTCTTTCAGGATATACCGTCTGTCCAAACGGGAATACTCGCCTTTGGCCTCACGGCGTCAAATCTGAACGTCACATTTCTCTTTCGTGATCTTGGTATGTACGCACAAGACACATGGAGAGTGACGCCTCGTCTGACCATGACTTATGGCCTCCGGTGGGATGTGGACTTCGTGCCCCAGTCCATTAAAGGTCCTCACTTCCCGGCAGTGACGGGATTTGATTTGAACAACTTTTCGAACCTGGCGTTGGCTCCGGCAGGTACGTCGCCCTATCAAACGACATATGGTGACATCGCTCCTCGGCTCGGAATTGCGTATCAGCTGTCTCAGCGCGCGGAGCGGCAAACGGTGTTGCGCGCGGGGTTCGGAGTCTTCTACGATCTTGCCACATCTGAGATCGGCAATCTGCTCGGTCAAGCTGCGTATCCTTTTGGTGCCCAAGGAAATCCCACCGGTCCCTTTCCGTTGAGTGCAGCGATGGCTGCAGCGCCTCTCGTTACACCGCCAAGCGCTAGTAATGGCGGGGCTCTCTTTGCCGTAGACCCGCATCTTAAACTTCCCTACACCCTCGAGTGGAATGTTGCGTTAGAGCAAGCATTAGGAAAACAACAGACGGTGTCTGCATCGTATGTCGGGGCGGCGGGAAGGCGGCTCCTGCAGACAGCGGACGCGATTGCTCCAAACGCTAACCTCGCTGCAGTTAGTTTGGTAACCAATGAAGGCTCCTCCGACTACCATGCGTTACAAATTCAATTCCAACGGCGGATGGAGTATGGCCTCCAAATACTAACCTCGTATACGTTGTCGCATTCGATCGATACGGGTTCGGCTGGTTCCATTTTCAACGCGCCCAACGCGCTTGTGCCCTCATCGGTGAGAGCCAATCGCGGACCATCGGATTTCGACATTCGGAACGCGTTTTCGGCGGGACTTACCTATGATCTGCCGGAACCGAAGAGAAATGCATTCCTCCGTGCGATATTGGATGGATGGTCGATCGATAGCATCGTTCAGGCGCGGTCGGCCCCGCCAGTAACAGTCGATGGCTTTGAAATCGGAGGAGTGTTTGTGGGGGAGAGCATCGGCGGATTTTTTACGCTCCTCCGCCCGGATGTAGTCCCAGGGCAGTCCCTTTACCTGTACGAGTCGCAGTTTCCCGGAGGCAAAGCGTTTAATCCTGCGGCGTTTAAAGCGCCTCCGATTGACCCCGCGAGCGGGCAGTACCTACAGGGAAATTTAGGACGGAATGCGCTAAGGGGCTTCGGAGCAACCCAATGGGACTTTGCCGTTCACCGCGAGTTTCCGATTCGAGAGCGACTCAAACTGCAGTTCCGCGCAGAAATGTTCAACGTCTTAAACCATCCCAATTTCGGGCAGCCAGACGGCCTGCTCAGCGATCCTACCTTCGGAAGGTCAACTCAAATGTTAGGACAGAGTCTTAACAATTCGAATCTGGGTGGGGGCGCTTTTAACCCCCTGTATCAAATCGGGGGACCGCGCTCCATCCAACTCGCGTTAAAGGCAATGTTTTGATTTTGCCGCGCGTAAACGTTCCTCGTGAAAACATTCGGCGCTTCACCTCCGGGGGGTAAGACGCGCCAGGCCATCCATGGGAGCGATTTGCTTGCTTCTGGGTGTGAAATCGCGGGTCAAGCTTCACGAGTCCTGGGATTAGGAAGGCACAGTGCATCGACTGGAGCATAGTACCGGTTTCGTAGTTTCTATTCTCATTTGTTTTGCGTTGACTCTCACGGTCCACGGAGCCGAGGGAAATGGCGAAAGGCAAACTAACGCTGAACGTCAACGACCGTCTCCTGTGGCGGTGGCAGACGTCATCCGAATGACGCAATTTGATGACGCCGGCTACAACGTGGCAAGTCTAGCGGGGCACCACGCGGTCCAATTCTCGCCGGACGGAAAACGATTTGTGATTCTGGTGAAGAAGGGTGATCTTAAGAACAACGTAAACAAGTATTCTTTGCTCTTGTTTGAAACCGAAAATGCGCTGCGCTCGCCTGCCGCGGAGGTGCTCGTGTCGTTTTCGTCGACGTCAAATCGTCCGGGTATTCAGCAAACGAAGTGGATTGATAGTCGAATGATTGCATTCCTTGGGGAAAACCCGGGCGAAGTGCAACAGCTTTATACGGTTGATTGGTACACAAAACGGCTAACAAGACTCACAAATCATGCCACCAGTGTGATCTCGTATGCGATGAGCGCCAACGCTGACCGAGTGTTTTTTCTCGCTTCCCGGGCAGCTGAACCGATCCTCGGTCCCCAAGACTTACGGGGAGGGTTCGCCGTATCGAATGAGACGCTGTGTGACCTAATCACCGGGGAGCGCCGGTTTCTCTCTGAACAGTACAGCGATTTGTTTGTGAAGGAAAAGGGCACGCGTAAGGAAGTTCTCATTAGAACGAAAGGCGATATCGCGTCGGATTCAATTTCGCTGGCGCCAAGTGGTCGCTATCTTCTACTAAAAACCTCCGTGGACCATGTTCCGGAGATCTGGAAAAACTACCACGATGGTTGGCTGCGACTGGTTACGCGGGCGGAGTCGTTTCAGGGAAGCTCTCCCATGATTTTCCATTACGAGCTAATCGATGCTGTCACGGGCGAGACGCATGTTCTGATGGATGCTCCGATCAATAGGGGGCATTCCGAGATTGCATGGTCCCCCAATAGCAGCTCCGTCGTCATGTCCGAAATTTACCTGCCTCTTGAGGGGTCCGATGGCGCTGCGCGCAAGTTGCGAGAGTCCGACAAATTCGTTGTGCAAATCGATATACCCAGCGGCAACATCGTGCCAATCACTTCGAAGGAACTGAAGTTGCTGAGATGGGATTTCCAAAGTAACAAGATTCTGCTTGAGCCGATCGACTCGCTGACCGGGGGAGTTTCTTCGGGAGCGTTGGTCGCGTTCCAGCGAGTAGCGAGCGCGTGGGAGGAAGTCGCGACTACGGAGTTGCGGCGGAGCGACGACAATCCTGTCGATATCGTGTTGGAGGAGGACATGAATACGCCTCCGAGATTCTTCGCAAAGAATACCAGGACGGGACAAAATGCACTTCTCTTGGATCTGAATCCGCAGTTTAAGAATCTCAGCTTCGGGCCTGTGAAAGACATCATGTTTAGCGCCAGTGACGGCCACATGGTCAGGGCTGGGCTTTACTATCCACCTGGTTATGTGACGGGCAGGAAGTATCCGCTTGTTATTCAAACACACGCTTGGAACCCGCACAGATTCCTAATCGACGGGCCTTGGCCTTCCGCTTTTGCGGCGCAACCTCTTGCCGGTCGCGGCATTGTGGTATTGCAATTGGAGGAAGATTTCAGCAAGGGGTCAACGCTTGCTGAGGCACCGGAGGAGATGGCTGCCTACGAAGGGGGAATTGACTATCTTGGCGGGCTTGGTCTAATTGACCGCGAGCGGGTTGGAGTTATCGGATTCAGCAGAACGGGTTTCGGAGTCAAATATGCGTTGACGCACTCAAAATATCATTTTGTTGCGGCCACCGTCGCGGACGGGAGTGACGGCGGATATTTCGCATATCTGTCCGCTCTGACGTCAATGCCGATCCACGTACCGGACATGGAGGGCGTCAACGGGGGTGCGCCTTTTGGGGAACCCCTTCTTTTCTGGTTGAAAAACTCGCCGGGTTTCAACCTCGACAAGGTCAGTACCGCAGTGCGAGAAGAAGCGTACGATCCACTGTCCCTGTTTTTCGCGTGGGAGTGGTTTGCAGGTTTGTCGCGCTTGCGCCAGCCGGTCGAGTTGATCTACATGCCGGATGCAACGCATTTGTTGACGAAGCCATGGGAGCGAATGACCTCACAGCAGGGTAACGTGGATTGGTTCTGTTTTTGGTTAAAGGACGAGGAGGATCCTGATCCTAAAAAAAACAAACAATATGCACGATGGCGCCATCTGCGGGACCTCCAGCTAGAGAAGGGGAAGGAGGTTGACGAGTCCTGTTTGCCAGACGATTGGATCCGCGTCGTCATGTCCTCCGTTTGGCGCAACGCTCTGTGAGGCTCCAAGGGGTTGCGCCGTCAGAGCGTAATTGGGCTACGGCCAGCTATTGGAGCTCACCGCACGCTGTTTGCCGAGGAGTCTCAAGCGAGAGACTCCAAGTTGCCTAGGCAACTTGGAGTCGGCGCATGGTTTAGGTTTTCTGGAGAATCAGAGCGTTGAAACTCGCGCTATTCATCCAGTTCGTACGCTGGCGTGTTGGTATAAGTATGAGAACCGTCGATCCCGGAATTCATCGGCTTCCTACTCATGATCACACTTGCAGCTTCGCCAAGGACCCGAATTTCGGGCTTGTTGTAAGTCATGGGTGTTACCTCCTTTCTTGGTGGATTCGGTGCTTCGCTAGCGAAAGTTAGCAGCCTGCACAAGGGAAAATTCCCATCATTGCCCACGCCCTCCGCGGAGGATCGTTTCGGGAGCCGAGACAGAATGTTCAATCGGACAGGCCAGAAAAACGGAAAGCCCCTCGTGAGAGATTTCTGTCGTGCATGCTCAAGAAAAGCTGTACGAAATATTCGAGTTAACTGCGTATCGTCGTTCCGCCAAACATTTCGTCCGGACACAAGAGGAAGAATTCCATTCCGACTCGATCTGAAAACCAGAGGCCTCATGGTAGTGTGAATCTCCCTTAAGTCTGGATCTCCAACTCGCAGCAAATAAACGAGACACGGTCAGTCATGAGTTCGATGCGGGTTTCTAGCGGCTGGGTGGGCATATGACCGCATTTCGACCGGTAATCCAAAATAATTGGATGTCCGGAAACCGTGGCAGCCTGCAGTCGCGCCGTCATTTTTCGAACATGCATCGGATTGCAACGCGAGTCAGAATCGCCAGAAACGAACATCATGGCGGGATAAGGGGTGTTGTCTCTGACCCTGTGGTACGGAGAATAGGCAAGTAGGAACGGGAAGTCTTGTGGATTGTCCGCTGACCCGAATTCTTCGATCCAGTTACGTGCGGCGTCGAACTGATGATAGCGGAGCATGTCGAGTAAAGGACCCAAGCACAAGGCAGCCCTGAACAGCTCGGGCCTCTGGGTTGTTGCAGCCGCAACGAGTAGGCCCCCATTGGATCCGCCTGCTATCGCCAGGCGAACCGGTGAAGCATGTCCTTTTTGTACCAGCCATTCGGACGCAGCGAGAAAATCGTCAATCGATGTTTGACGATTGTGGCGTTTGGCCGCTTCATGCCATTGCTCACCAAATTCCGAACCCCCGCGGACGCTCGCAACTGCAAATAGACATCCGTTTTCCGCTAATAGGCTTCCAAAGATGGAGAATTCCGGAGTAATGCTGTTTCCAAAGCCACCATAAGCGGTCAACAGCGTAGGGAGTGAACGGGAGTGCGCAAAGCGCTTGTGCCTTACCAAGTAAACGGGTATCTGAGTGCCGTCGGAGGAAACTGAATGCATCTGGCTGACAACTAATGATGATGTGTCGAGCGGTATTTGTTGCGATGACCAGAGTTGATTGACTCTGGTCCGAGGTTGATAGCAATAAATTGTTGGAGGCTGTAGGAAAGAGGAAAAGCGGTAAAAGATAGCGTCGCCCTCTGGATCACAGGGGAAGAGACGAGTTGTGCCTTGCGTGGGAGCGGGCAGCGCCCCCTGTGGCTGGCCCGTTATGTCAATCATTTCGACGCGGCTTTCGGTATTCTCCACATAGCGGACGAAGGCCGTTCTGCCAACAACGGCAAAATCGTGAATCCTCGCGTTGGATTCAGGGACAACGGTGCGGCCATCGGCGATTCCAAGATGCCCAAGGTCCATCGCGATAATTCGGCCATTGTCGCGCCCCGGGAGGATCAGGCAGACCAGAAAATTTTCCGAAAAACGTGGGATCAATCTTCCACGAATGCCCGCAAGGACCAACTGGGGTAGGGAGTGACGACGCTTCGGCCGCACATAAAGATCATGAGTGCGAGTAGCATCGATACGACTCACTAAGAAGCCAACGTAACGAGCACCCGCAGACCCAACCACAACAAGCCGCAGCTTGGGGTCCTGGCCGGCTGTAAATACTTCCGAGTCTTCTGCTGGGCTTGTGCCGAGGGTGTGCCAGTATGCCGAACGACATGATCGTGGTGTTTCGATAGCATCGTGCGAGTAGAAAAAGCCGCTGCAATCATCGGAAAACACAAAACCGTTGCAACGGCCACGCGGCAGTGAGTCGGCAAGAATCTCCTTCGTGTCGGTATTGAAGATCCGGATTGCTTGGAAATCTTCGCCGCCTCGTCTCACGCTGAACGCCAGGAGTCTGGCATCCTTGGAAACGCTGAGGATGTCTACGGAATGCGATGTGCCCTGAAAATGGCTCGATGGATCCACCAGGCTAATATCGTGGCCGTCGAACCCCTCCCGCATCATGATGACCGGCTGCTCGAAATTCGGCCCATGCTTCAGAAAGAAGATTCGGTTGCCGACCTTTTGGGGTACATCAATGATATCGATTGAGAGTAGCTCGCGGATTCGATTGGTGATTTGCTCGCGGCCCGGAAGTGCATCCAGATAACTTCTGGCATACGCCGCTTGGTCTTCTAGCCACTTGCGCGTTCGCACCGAATTCTGGTCTTCTAACCAACGATACGAGTCGACCACAGGGACGCCGTGCAAGATCTCCGTCAGAGATTCGGTTGGCGAATATGGATATGGTTCAATCAGTCTTTGCATTGCTTCCCCAAAAAGCAGCATCCGATTCCTTCGTGGTGCGGCCGGTTCGCCCGAGGGCCAGATCTTCGGAAAAGTCCGCCGCATATGCTTACTCCGGATTTTCTCGAAAGTGCTTCACCCACAGCGCGGTTCCTTTCACGAGGCCAAGGAACTCTCTTGCCTATCGACGCGACGCGTTCGCGATATGGACTTGTCTGTCTGGGGCTCGGAAGGTTTTAATGCATTCCAGTCTCTTTGATTTCGAAGCCAAGACTCCATAGCGATTGTGCGTAGAAGGCCTACAATAGATACCTCTGCGCCCAGGTAAGCCCTTTGCAAGACCTCAGAAAAACACTTTTGGTCGACGATTCCCAGGGAGCTGGAAAGCATTTGTTGACTAAGATCGATGAGACTGGGCCACGCTGTTGAGAAGGCCAGCATGGGAGCTCGAACGACGAAGGCCTTGCGCTTGCGGTTGAGGAGTTCATCGGGCACGATTCCGGCGAGCGCGCGGCGCATCAGCGATCGGGAGTGGCCAGGGCGGACGAGTTGTTCTCGAGGGATTGCGAATAGGAGTTCGAGCAACTCTCGATCGAGATATGGATAGCGCTTTTCGTAGGGCGGACCAGACGAAAAGGGATCACAGGAGATTTGTCTTTGCAATCCTTCCAGCGTTGACAGATTCTCCTGAAAGGTCGGCGAAGGGCCGAAAAGCTTCACTCTGGTTTCGTAGCCCTCTAAGGCCGCGCGATTCCGTTTGACGAAGCCCGAAGTAAGCCATGGCGCCGGCCGCTTATATTTTGGGACGCCGACAAGAGCGGGCGAGAAAAATCCTCTGACTGCTTCAAAGAATAGATGAAACCAAGGTTTCTTCCTGTTGAGAGCCCAAGCTTTCAGTTGATGAGCAAGCACCTTGAATTGTGCTGCGACGAGGAGATCTTGAAGTTCGGGTGCGGTCGTGGGCACTCCACCTGTGACCTCATCCCCGCCGATCCCAGAAAGCACAACACAGTTTCCTTGTGAGGTCATGCAGGCTGCAAGTCGGCGCGCGGTTTCGGACCGTCGCCACGTGAGAGAACCCGGCGAAGCTTCAAATCTGTCACCTTCAGACTCCAACTTGAAGTCCCAGCCGACATCGATGTGACAACCCGTTCTACCGCGTTTTTCCTCCACTTTGGTAAAATACGGGCGCTCGTTCCAGTTCGGTTCGGAGTCGTTGTAGTAGGAGACCGTGTCGAGTCGCGGGGTTTCGGCGGAGCCGCGCACAAGGAGGGTGTCAGCCATGCAGACTATCGAAGAAGAGTCCCTTCCCCCGCTGAGTTCGGCAAGGATGGGACTATCCGAACGAAGTGCGCGTTTGACGGCTGTCCGAAAAGCGCTACGGAAATGCTCTTCGTATTCGCCATCAGTACGGCAGCGGATCCTCTTTCCTGCATCGAAATCCCAATATTTGCCGATGGCATGCTTTCCCTCTTGTATGGTCACAAAGGATGCCGGCGGAACGGAATGAATCCCGTCGTAGGGCGTCAGATGAGCTGCGGGGAAGAACGAGAGCCAGCCTGCGAGGTACTCTTCACAGAGAGTGACGGCTTTTCTCGCAAGCAACACGAGTGGGTCGAGGAGGGTGCTCCACGTGACTTGGTCCTTGTCCACCGCGTAATAGAGATGACGCATGCCGATGGGATCTTTCGCCAGAATTAGCAAACGTGAATTTGCATCCCAGATCGAGAGGGCCCAATCACCGATGAACTTCGCAAAGCAACCGGTGCCCCATTTGTGATAAGCCGCGGTGACAATTGAAATGTCTGTAGAGCTGATTGTTTCGCTCAATTGAGCGATGAGTTCCGCGCGATTGTCCAAGCGCCCGTCCCAGGTTAGGACGGCACCAGACTCGGTAACTTGCGGCTGCGTCTCACGGCGGGATTCCTTCGTAGTGTGAAATGCACAATATAGGATGGCAATGTCCGGATTCGAATAGCAGGCACTGTCGTCCAAGCCGTGAGGCGAGATGAGCGGTTTCACCTTTTCAAGATCGGCTTGGTCGATCGGTTTGCCTTCGAAATTCCATCTCCCGAACTGTACGCTCATGAATGTTTTCCTTCAGCTTTCATCTGTAACCGAGCCTACTAGCTAGCACCGATCTAACACTGCATACAGTTCAGGTGTGTACAGTTTGTCGTTGACGACGCGGCCGTCCACTTCGACCCAAGCGTGTGCCTTGAACGGCATTTGTCGAGAGCCGATGACCATTTGGGCAGGGAAACCATAATCTTTCAGCAGGCAGGCGGTAGCTGCGGATCGTTGCAGGCAAAGCGCTTCCTTCCAATACCAGATGCACGCCAGGTCAACTGCAGCGCATATCTGCTCGATTGCTGCGTGGGCCTGCGCCCGCGTTCGCAATGGAAATTTTCGAACCTTGTCGTGGAGCGCCGCAAAATCGCGGCGGGCCAGGTAGAGGTCGCATTGAATCAACTTGAGATACGCTTTTAGAACAAGAAAAGACATGGAAACCTCTCGCTTCATATCGGCAGATCTAATTGATCGCAAAGAAAAGCCACCCGGTCCCTCAACGCCGCAATCCGCTCACCAAGGGGAAGCACGGGAGAATGCCCACGAAACTTGCTGTAATCGAGAAAGATTGGTCGTCCGGAACCATTGGCCCGCTGAAGATGGGCGATCATTTTGCGGGCGTGAAGCGGATTACAGTTCCCGTCGGCATCTCCGGAGACGATCATGGTTGCGGGATAAGCCATGCCCTGCCGGATATTGTGGTACGGAGAATATTTTGCAAGTGCCGCAAAATCGTCCGCATCATCCGCTGTGCCGAATTCATCTTTCGAGAGATGTGCGTTGTCAAAGAGATGGTAACGGAGCATGTCGAGGATCGGAACCATGCACACTACTGCGCGAAATAGTTCAGGCCGTTGCGTAAGAGCAGCGCCTACGAGCAGGCCAGAATTGGAGCCGCCGAAAATGGCGAGCTTGCCGGGAGAGGTTCGTCCCGTTTTGATGAGCCATTCGGCTGCGCAGAGGAAGTCATCATAAGCCGTCTGGCGGTTGCGCCGCTTGGCGGCATTGTGCCACTGCTGGCCGAATTCCAATCCGCCACGAATATTCGGCAAAGCAAATAAGCAGCCGTGTTCCATCATGAGCGCGACAAGAACGCTGAACTGTGGAGTCATGGAAATACCGCAACCTCCGCAGGAGGTCATGATCACGGGATGAGTCCCTCCCGCGAGGATGTCACGGCGGCCTACGATGAATATCGGAATGGTGGTGCCGTCTTTTGATGGGAAGCTCGCTTTAACGTGAGCGTAGTCGATTGAATCGAATGGCACGGGCCGTTGCGCCCACGAAGAGATTTCGCAGGATGGCACGAGGCAGCGAACGATTTCGATCGGGCGGGTAAAAGATTCCCGTTCGAGAAGAATTTCATCATCATCGGGACTGCAGGCCGCGATGCGAACGGTTTGGCGTTGGTCGCAAGGAATCTGTCCCAGGCGCTTGCCGAACGCATCGAAGATTGCGATCTGAGTCCTGGTGCCGCGTACGTATGAGACGAGGATGTGGTTCCTGGTGACCGCCCAGTTGCTAATAGACGCGCCGGCTTCGGCAACCAAATTGAAATAGAGAGGACTCTGGTTTTTTCTAGGTTGTACCTCGACAATTTTGCGATTTGGCGCATTTTGATCGACTATCGCAAGAATGCGCCCCTCAAGAAAGCAAGGCGCAAAGTGATAGTCGGCGTCGCGCAGAACGGGAATGGCCGGTCCGCTGCTTCTCATGCCCCAGAGGTAGAAGTCGGTGTAGGTCCTATCGAGAAAGCGATGGACAAGGAAGGCAAACTGACGTTTGGTTGAAACAATCGCGAGCCGAAGCTTGTCATTCTCGCCAGCACAGAAAATTTCTCTATCCGCAGCAGAATTCGTACCCAAGACATGATGAAATGCGGCCCGGTAGAAGGGCCGTTCCGCCTGTTCTGCCTCATGAACGTAATAGAAACTTTTCGAGTCCGGTGCAAAGGCGAAAGCGCGGAGATATCCGTGAGTGAGCGAGTCCGGCAATGTCGTTCGGTTCGCCACATGCAGAATCTCGAAGGTGCCCATGCGCTCGCCACCCTGTTTCACCTCGTAAAGAAGCAGAGATCCGTCCGAAGAAACCCGAAGAGGCTTGACCTCCGTGTGGGGCCCGGTGCCGCGAGCAGCCGGGTCAACAAGCAACTGGTCCTCGCCGTTGGTGCCTTCGCGAAAATAGATCGACGGCTGTTCGCGACCGCGAAGACGCTTGCGGAAGAAATAGCGCGTTCCACTCTTCAAGAAGGAATCAAACGTTTCGACATCCACGAGTTCTCGAACGCGTGCTTCGATGGGTTCCCGACTGGGGAGGGCCTCGAGGTACGCGCGTGCGTAGCGCGTTTGCTCTTCGATCCATGCCCGAGTCTCGGGTGAATCCTGGTCTTCGAGCCAATGATAAGGGTCGATGATGGAAACGCCGTGCAGGACTTCGGTCACGGGCTCGACCGCTGAAAAGGGAGGCCGTTCCATTAACGGAGGCATAACGCACCCGTATAAGCCTCACCGGCGACGAGTAGATCCGCTTCACGTTTCATGCGGCGCGTCAAACTTCGCAAGTGCGGGGCGGACTCGGCACGGTTTCTATGCATCGGATCGCGCCAGGAGTCCCCGCAAACACCGTACGCAAAGACCGCTAGGAGGGGAGATACACTGAGTGCCTTGCTGATAGCTCTGGGGGAAACGAAAGACTGCCAACTGTTGGCATAAGTGGACACCATTAGGTGTTCCCAAGAGTGGTCTTCTTGGCGAACACGACGGAGATGTTCGAGGAGATATTGAAATGTGAAGAAAGGGTGACCAACGCCGGCCTCGGCCCAATCCAAGAAGACGCAGTGGTCGTGGCTCTCCACGATGTTGCCAGGATTGAAATCGAGGTGGCCGATGGCGTTCGGAATTTCCGAGTTTCGAGCTTCGGAGAGGATGTCCTGAAGTTGCGTTTGCAGGGCGAGAAGTTGGTTTCGAGAAAGGGGCGGTGGTGATTCCTTGGTCTGCCGCTCCATAAGTTTGGACATAACTTCCAAGAAAGGCTCGACGAGTTCGAGAAGCGTACAAACACGCGCGTCGCGACAGCCTGTGTCCAGGAGATGTAGAGTTTGCCCCACCGAGGCGAGCTGGAAGTCCGCGAGTGCCGTGGCGACCCGCGTCCAGACGCCGAGTTCGGAATCTTCCGTGGGGTGGCTCCCCGCCACTTCGACGGCGAGCCAGCCATTCCAGTCTTCGCGTGTGGCAATGATACGAGGAACAAAGGCAGGAAAATGCTGCGCCAGTGTTAGTGTGATCGGATATTCGCGAAGATTCGGTTCCCCCACGGCTTTGAACCAAATCGCAGGCCCGTTCGTTTCGAAGCGGATGAGGCTGAACGTCGGGCATGCATTGAGCTGCGTGAACCGGCCGTTGAGGGTCAATCCCGCGGGACGTATCCGGTCCCGGACCCATTCCGTGAGTTCCGCAAACCAGCCGAGTCGTCCGAAGGGGCCGTGCCCGCGACTGGCTGCATATTCCTCGCATCGCGCAAGGGCGTTCGCAATGGCTGTGTAATCCTCCGGTCCCTCGAACTGACTCTCTTCTAAAGTAGAAACAGAAACCCAGCGGAAACCTGCAACGGTCGATCGTTGCGCGGCGGTCGATTCCGTTACCTGGTAGCAGGTCTCGCTATTGATTGAGGAAGGGTCGAGCGCAAATAGGCTGACCGCATCTTGCGACCATTCTCGGCGCAGGAATGCCGTGAGATTTTCCGCAACTCTTTGCTGCCGCGGGACGGGCACAGCTGGAAGATCTAGGCGAGCATGGTCCTGACGGACGAGGATTTCCTCGCCGTTGGACGCAAAAAGGATGACGCGGTGGAGGTCGGTTTCGATTTGTTGCTCGAACTGCACGAGGTTCCGCCTTTCGCATTCACAGCGCTTTGCTCGTTAAACGCGCTTCAATCAGGTGATGTTTTTCGAGCGTTTCGAGAAACTCCCGAACGTCGCGGTCCGCGATGTCGGCGGTGACGCCAAAAGTGGCGGCAATATCCTGGGCAATTTGTGCCGGAGTGTGTTGCTGTTCGAGGAGCTGGAGAATTCTCGATCCGACGATATTCAAGCCAAACATCCGTCCGTGTTTCACGTCGAGGACGATTCCGCCGTCCTCGGAGCTGGTCTTGCGCACGTATTCGGAAACTCGAAACATCGCGTCCTCCGTTTTCCGGATGAACTCTCGTGAGGACGCTAAACTGTCATGGAATTCTGTCGTGCGCCACATATACGTGCCGCTGTCCGAAAAGTGGAAGTGACGCGAGCGAAGTCCCACTGCATCAATGACATCTGGGCGTGATGGAACGCTGGCTCGAAAGGAAGAGTGTCCGGAAAGCGGACATTACAGCTTGCGCAGGAGCGCTACGACTCTCCCCACAACCTCGGCGTCCGCACGATTGCGCAGATGGACGGGCCGCTCGAAGCCGTTGGTAAACGGATGGACAATGAGCCTGTTGTTTTCGAGCGTGCAACCGGCGCAAAGGTAGGAACCATCGCGGAGGAGGAGGAGATGGAGCGGCTGTTCCGAGAGCCGTTTCCCTGGCGCGAATGTAGGTTTTTTGGATTGGCGATGGATCGCGGCCAAAAGGGCACTGCGGAGATAGGGATGCAGGGAACGGCGCTGCCCGCCCAACCAAACCAAGTCACGAAGCGAAAGCCTGCGAAGTCCAGTCAGGGGGCCGAGGGCGGCCCTGAGAAAGAAGGGAATCTCTTCGAATTCCCCCCCGAGGAGTGAAAGGACTCCCTCGCGGTCCGAGTCCGGTTCCGAATCCGTTTTCTTGCTCCGAGCGGAAATCCTGCCCTCGGCCACCCTGCCAGCCGGCATCGGTTGCTGTCCCGCGCCATCAAGTTTCAGTCCGGCCGCGGCCAGAATATCCCAGAATCCCAAGGAGTAAAGAACGCAGAGGGCGAATATCTTATGAATGTGACGAGGAGGCATGCGTGATGTTTCATATGCCGCCAGTGCCCCACGCGTGCAGAAATACCGGTCGTCATCAAACGCTTTGACGATGCGGTCGCTGCGCGCCGACGCCTCCCGCAGCGAAAGACCGGCGCGGAGTCGTGCTTGTTTTACAAGCTGATGTAGCTCGGGTTCTCGTGCCACAGGAGCAATCGGATGCGGAGTCCAGAACGTAGCGAAAGCGTGAGGAACTTCGGTCAAAGGCGGCCGCTCGAGGAATCGGAATTCCCAATCGAGCGTCCCGAGAATGCGCACCTCGCGGCCGAGTTGCAGTTCGACCTCCGCAAAGGGAAGCTCCGTCGAGCGCAACGTGACGTGTTTGTTTCGCGCGCTATGCAGACGGCAGCACGTCAGTCCCTGGCTGTGTTCTACAAGATAGAGAGTCTTCGGATTCAGGGAGGCACCGTCGGAGGCGCGCCTCGCCGCGCGGCGGGTGTCGATACGGACAATACTGCCAGGCAGCAGCTCCGGGAATGCAAAAGCGTCCTGGCGTCCAACTTTCGCGTAGAGAAAGGGCGACGGTTTCTTGGGAAGAAGCGCTTGCAATGGGCGACGCCCGCCCGACTCGAGCAACTGGCCGAGGGGAGTAATTGCCGGAAGCGGACCATCGAGCGGCCTGCTGCGAAACCATTCGACGGACGACTCCGGGTCATAAATTGCGGCGTCGAGCAAGATGGTACGTTCGTTCGGAAGAGATGCTGAGAGCGGTGGGGCGCTGTCGAGCCAGACGCCGAAGACACCGAGCCAGTCCACGAGGCGATAGCCGGAGATTGCGCTCAGCGCGAACACCTGCTCGACCTTGGGGCTGAAACTCTTACCCGCAAGGTCTGCGTAGAAGTGGTGCGGAATCCAGTACGCAGGCGACTCCGGATAGCGGCGTCGGGATTCTCTGGAAATGTCGAGGAGCGTGAGCCCTCGGTCGGCTAGGGTCCGTTGAATACGAGCGGCTACAGCCCCATCGCGCTGGTGCGAAGAGTCGGACGCGGAAACGAAAGTTGGGCGCGGCCGTTTCAACGGCGGCGCTCCGGCCGGGAGACTGCGGCCATGGGATGACCTCAACAGAGGCGTAGATAGAGAGCGACGGAGGACGTTTTGGGGAAAATGGCGGATCTGTCCTTAATAAAGGACAAGCCGTCGAAACTATTCTTGATGAAATCATTAGACACGTTCCTAATTCGTACCGTACTATGCCCGGCAGTGGGGCCAAAGGATCTACCGCCCGGGGAAAAGCTGAAGAGGCTCCGCGAGAGCCTGGGCATGACGGTGCGCGATGTGGAGGAGCGAAGCGAAAAGATGGCTGCCGACAAAGATGTCCCGGATTACGCCATGTCGAGGGGCTGGCTCACTGCGATCGAAAACGGCAGGCACATTCCGAGCATCTTCAAGCTGTACACCCTCAGCGCCATTTATTGCTGCAGCTGGGCCCATCTCAACTCCCTCTTCAACCTGCGCATGAGCGACCTTGCCAAAGACCAGGTCCTTTATGGCGTGCCGAGAACGAGGCTGCTGTCCGAACAGGCCGACGACGTTCCGGAAACCGTGGTGCTTCCGCTGCACTTCCAAAAGGAGCAGCGGTTGTCAGAAACCAACCTGCTGAACAAGCTGGTCACTTTCTGGGGCGAGGTTCCGATTCCACTGGTGCGGCTGCTGAGTCCGGAGAAAATGCTCTACGGATTCGTCGGACTGGACGACGATACGCTTTCTCCCATTATCCGCCCTGGGTCTTTCGTGCAGATTGACGTGAATCAAACGAAAGTTTTGAATGGCTCCTGGACGTCGGAGCACGACCGCCCGGTGTACTTCATTGAATTACGCGAGACCTACGCGTTTGGCTGGTGCGAACTGAAGCGAGGAGTGCTCACCGTGATACCGCACCCGAAGTCCTCGCGAGAAATCCGGCGGTTCGAGCATCCCCGCGAAGCAGAAATCATCGGGCGCGTCACGGGTGTCGCAATGCGGATCGCCAAGAGCGCAATGAAGGATGTGGAGCCGGGAACCAAGTGAGCGTGTAGTTCTGCAGTGAAACGCGTATATCTATCTGATTCGATGCCCCTTAGCTCGTCCTCCTGCACCTTATAAACCCCTGATCATGCACCCAGGTCCGGAAAGGAATGAAATGCTGTCTAAATGTGATTCTCACGTAAGGATATTGCTGTTGATGGCGTATCGTTTCGTGCAGTGGATCGCAAGAAACGCGAAAAGTCTTAGGGATGGGTTCCTAAGAGTTCACTATTTGATCCTGGTATTAAGGCTTCGCATAGACATCTAGCGAACTAAGTTGAAGTGTCCTTTTCAGTTCGGCCTCTCCGCCCCACTCAAGGCAAATTTTGATTAATATCTGTATGGTTAAGGAAGTAAGCGAAGCGGATTGTCCGTTAAAGTAAAAAAATTAAGTGACACTCTGACGGCCATGATTCTGATTCCGTGTACAGGCGGCGATAAAGACCGTGAGTATGCATCTGTGATGTAAGCGACTGGACTCGGCCGTCTTGACAGCAGTTAGGATCGATCAGGCAGCGTGGAGTGAGTGTGCGGCAGCTTCGGCCGCGACATTCCAGGGGAGCAGTTCCTCGATGCGGTTGATAGGATGATCGGCGATGCGAGACAGTACGTTGCGCAGGTAGCTTTCCGGGTCCAGTCCGTTTAGTTTTGCCGTTCCGATCAAGCTGTACATGGCAGCGGCACTTTCTCCGCCACCATCCGAGCCGGCGAAAAGAAAGTTTTTTCTTCCTAGAGCGACAACGCGCAACGATCGTTCCGCCGCGTTGTTGTCGATCTCCAGTCGACCATTGTCGCAGTAACGCAGCAACGCTTCCCATCGTCCGAGCGCGTAACGAACCGCCAGCGCGGTGTCCGATTTTCTCGACAGCTTCCCTAAAGTTTCTTCCAGCCATTGTTTCAGCGAGTCCAGCAACGGCCTGCTTCGCAGATTGCGGATCTCACGCCGCTCGTCTGGCGAACGTCCTCGGATCTCGCTCTCGATGGCATACAGTCCCGCGATACGTTCGATGGCTTCTACCGCCACCGGAGATTTGTGGGCCACCTGAAGATCGTAAAACTTCCTGCGCACGTGAGCCCAGCAGGCTGCTTCCTGAATGCGCCCGGTCTCATAGATCTGCTCGAACCCTGCGTAACCATCTGCCTGCAGCGTCCCGCTGAACGAACTCAAGTGTTCCTTCGGATGCTCGCCCTTGCGATCTGGCGAGTAGCAGAACCACACTGCCGGCGGCGTTTCATCTCCAGCTGGGCGGTCATCTCGCACATACGTCCACAGCCGTCCGGTCTTGGTTTTTCCCAGCCCCGGCGCCAACACCGGAACCGGTGTGTCATCGGCATGCAGCTTGTCGCAGCTCATCACGTGACGTCGTAGTGTTTCCACTAACGGCTGCAACAACCGGCTGCATCCACCTACCCATTCCGCCAGCGTGGAACGATCTAAATCCACGCCCTCGCGAGCGTAAATCTGCGCCTGCCGATACAACGGAAGATGATCGCCGTATTTCGAGATCAGTACATGCGCCAGAAGTCCGGGACCCGCTACACTTCGTGCGATCGGCCTGCTGGGCGCCGCTGCTTGCACGATGCGATCGCAACCTGCGCAGGCCAACTTCGGGCGAACCTGCCGGATCACCTTGATTCTCTCGCGCACGTACTCCAGGATTTCCGAGGCATCTTCACCAAGACGCTTCAGCTTCCCGCCACAGTCCGGGCAAGCTTCCTCTTTCGGGAGATACGTTTGTACTTCACGCGGTAAATGTTCAGGCAGTGGCCGCCGCGCCGGGCGCGTTATCGCCCTTTCCGCCGCCGATGTTTCTCGCTCCAGCGATTCTTTGCTTCGACTTTCTTCCAGCTCTACCAGCCGCAGTTCCAGTTGCTCGATCTGGCGGCCCACTTTTTCCGATGAACTTCCGAACTGCATGCGACGCAGCTTGGCGATCAGCAGTTTCAGATGTTCGATTTCTGCATCGCGTGAAAGCAATTGCTCGTCTTTGGCCTGCAGCTGTTCGTGATGCGCAAGAATTTGTTTGTGTTGGGCAACGATCAGAGACTTCAATTCGTTGGGATCGAGGGCGTCGAGATCAGGAAGCGTTGCGCGAGAAGCAACCATGCGCAAAGTATGCCAGCAATAAATTCCAGAGCAAATCAATTCTAAATAAATTCTTTTACACCGCCATCTGCGGATCGTAGCTGCGCACTGGACGCCGCCAATCAATGCCCTCCAACAACATCGATAACTGTGCATGCGTCAGAAAAACCGTTCCACTCGTTGCTTGCGGCCAGATGAATCTTCCTCGCTCCAGTCTTTTCGAAAAAAGACAAAGACCATCGCCCGACCACCACAACATTTTGATCAGATCTCCTCGGCGCCCACGGAATACGAACACGTGACCAGAAAATGGATTCTCCTGAAGTGCCGTCTGCACCATCCCGCTGAGTCCCGTAAATCCACGCCGCAGATCCGTCACTCCTGCAGCGATCCAGATCTTTGTGCCCACCGGGAGCCCGATCATCCGAGCAAATACTCCAGCACGGTTCGCAGTGCTTCTGCTTCCACATTCCCCGTAACGCGAAGTTGTCCCTTCGCAACCTGGATCTCCATCGTCCCCGAACTGCATCGCGACGCCACACCACCAACCTGCCCGGATTTATTCGTCGGAATTTCTGAAATGGTTACAGGTAGGAGGTTGCTCGACGAAACTTTACCCAGCCGTCCTTCACGATACTTCTGGCGCCAGTAAAAAACCTGGTTGGCGTTGACCGCATGCCGCCGCGCTACGCGCGCTACCGACGCCCCAGTTTCCAACGTCTCTTCCACGATGCGGCGTTTCTCTTCGACTGATCGCCGCCGTCTCACTATTTGCTTGGGTGTCTCATCAAGAATGACCTGCTCGGATGTGTCCACTTATCCCTCGTGGACACTTAGCGATGTGCCCACATCGGGCAGCATCCTTATTTGCTTTCACTTCGTCCAGACGGTTTTAACCAGTCGCTTACTCTGTGATCGCATTTCTTGCTACTCCCGTGATTCAGTTGTGGGGCTACCACAGCTATATTGAAAGCCAACCCCATTTTCAACGCACCAAGGTATAAAGGGAGCTCAATTTCAGCGAGTCTTGGTAGTTCTTGATGATGAGGAAAGTGATTACGGCCTTTTTTCATAAGGAAAATACTCGGGAATTGAAGCACTCTCGGACCACGACAGCGAGAATGTTGCGGCCGGTACGGATTCGGTCCTCGATAGGACACGCCGCCTATTTTATGTCTGTTGTTCGAGGGCGGTGAAGGACCTTGCCGTGGTTCTTTTCGCGCCGAACGTGCCAGCTGCGCGTGAGACTGTCCTGACGAAAAACATATTCGCGTCTGACAATGTGCACGTTCTCGAAGACGTGCCTTGAATACGGATGCCCCCATCAGGTGGCGGAAACGTTCATTCCGTCATTTCGCCAGCTTCTTCGTTTTCGATATCCAATAACTGAGTCTCTGCAAGCAGCGGAATGCCGTCTTCGGGAGGCAGCGTCTCAACTTTTCTGAGCCTCCTCTCGATCTGACGGCTCCTGTGTACGGCGACGTCGATGGTATGCCCGGTTTCGTCAAGCTTCTTCTTAACTTTGTCCAGCATGTCCCCGAATTTTCCAAATTCGCTCTTCACCGCACCAAGCACTTTCCACACTTCACTCGACCGCTTTTGAATAGCGAGTGTGCGGAACCCCATTTGGAGACTATTCAGCAGCGCAGCGAGCGTCGTGGGGCCCACAATCACAACGCGCTGTTCACGTTGGAGCGAATCCAGTAGGCCGGGCCGTCGGAGCACCTCAGCATAGAGCCCTTCTGTGGGCAGGTAGAGCAGACCAAAATCCGTCGTGTGCGGAGGAGCAAGATATTTGTCGCTTATCTGTCGCGCCTGTGAACGCACCGCTGATTCCAATTCCTTCGCGGCCTGTTCGACGCCTGCAGCATCTGCGCGCTCTGCGGCATCCACGAGACGTTCATAGCTTTCCTTTGGGAACTTTGCGTCGATTGGCAGCCAAACAACTTTTCCGTCATGCTCGTCCGGTCCGGGGAGTTTGATTGCAAACTCCACGGTTTCACCCCGTGGTGGCTTCGTCCTGACGTTTCGCGCAAATTGGTCGATTGTTAGAATTTGTTCAAGAAGGTTCCCTAGTTGCATTTCACCCCAGGTGCCGCGAGTCTTTACGTTAGTCAGTACGCGTTTGAGGTCACCGACACCACTGGCAAGCGTTTGCATCTCGCCGAGTCCTTTGTGAACCAGCTCTAACCTGTCACTTACTTGCTTGAACGATTCTCCAAGGCGCTTGTCCAGTGTGCCTTGGAGTTTTTCGTCCACGGTGCGACGCATTTCCTCAAGCTTTGCAGCGTTGTCTGACTGAAGTTGCGTGAGTTTGCCCTCAACAGTCACGCGAAGTTCATCCGATTTCTTCTCGTTTTTCTCTGTCAGGTTCACTAACTGTGTCGCAAACGAGTCGAGCTGCTGCTTTTGCAATCCTGCCATATCGTGCATCTGCTTCTGGAGAGAGTCTTTGAAGTCCTTGAGGGCCGCAGCCAACTCGGTACGTATCTGCGTTGCGCCTTCCTGGTTGGTCTGGCTGAATTCTGAGAGTCGCTTGCCGAATGACTCGATGTGCTGCTGTAGCTGCGTCGCGTTCTCGGAAAGTCGTTTCTCTTGAGACTCCTTGGTGAAATTTAGAGCGTTAGTTACTTCTAAACGAAGTTGCGAAGCGCTCGTCTCGGTTGCCTTGGTGAGCATGTTCAACTGATCAGCGAAGTCCTCCAGACGTTGTTGCTGTGCGGTTGAAATCCTGTCAGCCCCCTGCACCAGAGAATCGGTCGAATTCTTCAGCGAAACCTGGACCTCTTCCCGCAATGCCCGTCCTTGTTCGGCCGACTCCTTCGTGGGATTTCTCCAGAGAATCGAGCCGCAATACCACAGGCGAAAGATCCGTGACCGCCGTGCGGCGGAAGGCAACCACTTGCATTACGATCACTGCGAAGATCAGTAGAATGGCAATAGCGATGAGACTTTCGATCATAGATTATTGGATACCGTTAGTTGTATTATATATCTAATTAAATCAAAAATGAGGTAATACTTATGGTTTAAATATCAATCGGGAGAAATCCGGAACGATTGGGCTAGCCTTGGCAGATCACTTCAGCTGTCCCGACTTCACGGGACTAAGCTCGCAAAGATGGCGAATACAGTATACCGTCTATAAAAACGTGGTAAATTTCATGCCATGCTCAGCCTTCCTTGTTCGCTATCACCAGTTTTTCAATCGAATATCAAGCATTTATCAAGCCTTTGTCGCGTTCTTCGTTGGTTTGTTGTTGCAACCTGTCGTACTGGCTATCCGTCTGCATCTTCGATATCAAAAGGTGCCAGGAATGTACTCCGTTGAACGAGAGTACGGAGATGGCAAGGTTGCACCTCGAGAGGGCACGATCCAAATAAAACGGAATTGGTTGGCGCGGTTCGTTTTCGGTGACAGCCTTCCACGCTCCAGACAAACGTCAGTGGCAGGGTGAAATGCACCTCAGCTTGGATATGACCAACGTCGGGAATGGCGTGTTCTGGCACGTTGATGCGGCAGGTGGTGCCGGTGACCAGAAGTTCAGATATTTCCCGGACAAGAGTCACTTTCGAGTGCAGGGGATGACTTTGAAGGCAGGTACGTCGGACCCCTTTTTGCATTTATGGACCAAAAAGTGAGCTCGAACCAGATCGCAAAACCTTCGGTTCGAAGTGACAACCTGTGGATCGTCGGATCTAAGACTCGGGATTGCGCCCGGATGATCGCAGTCGACAGAAGCCAAGCTGACTTATCGTTACTGATCAGGCCGGGCGCGCACCACTCTCCACACCGAGTTGGTTGGCGATGTGCTCCTGTTTGATATGCTGTGGGCGTTCATTATGGCAACACATCCGCTGCTCAACGGTATCGACCCCTGGATCGGCGGTGTTCAGCTACTGAGACATTGGGTGCGTCGGTGATGGCACGAGCGCAGAAGTGACGCTGTTTCTCAACGCAAACTGGACGCCAACTGAGCTTTTCCGAGACCGCCTTGCGGGCTCTCCATCTCATCGAATTGCGCTGTACTTGCGTAGAATTCCGATTGTCCGATCGATTGGCAACGCCTCTACTATGTGGCCGTTGCCCTTAGTGGTTTCGGCGCGGAACAGAGAGTTGTAGATAGCTTCCTCGACAGCTTCGATGACTGCGAGAAATAGTGGCGGCATTTCGTCGTTTGAAAGAGTTTTTGAGGGGTTTCGTGCGGTCGAAAAACCAAGGCCATAGTCGCCGCTGCCATTTGCCGCTGAAGATCCGGTGCGGGCCAGACCCAGCATTGTGCGTGCCGCCATTCTCCGAAGGTTTCGCGCATCGACGGGCGCATCCGTTGCCACTACCATGATGATAGAGCCGTCTCCACTGTTCGATTCGTTGTTCGCGAGTTCCCGTCCGACAGGCGCACCATTGATCTGCAAATCGCCCCCGAACTTCGACTGGACCAGAACGCCGACTATATACCGCCCGACCTTACGCGATGAGGTGCCGATACCGCCCTTGAAGCCAAAAGCGACTGTCCCGGTTCCGGCACCTTTCGCTGCTTCTTTTGCGCTCATTTCCTTTTCTCCTTTTCCTGTTTCGCAAAACCCTTCGTATTCCTTCTCACTGCAACGGCGAGCCCGAGACAAACGCTGCGGCGATTCCCGCTTTCAAAATGGAAGTGGCGGCGGCAAAGATGCGAGCTGCGTTGTGGCTGGTGATTTCTTTTTCGGTTTTCAGCCAGTGCTGGATGTAGCCCCGGCAAAACTCCGCTCCGTCGAGGCCCAACGTTTCGCAACAGATCAGCGCGACGGATTCCGCTTCGACCTCGCGCAGATGGCGTGGAATGAGTTCGCCGTCCACGAGCTTTTCGGAACTGGTGTGCCCAAGAACGACGTGGGCGACTTCATGGAATGTGGTTTTGTGCGGTAGCGCGGCTAGTGGATTTACAGCAATTTCCCGTTGCCTCGCAAACCCCTGAATGTTGCCGTTGATCTCATCAAACGCTATGCGCGTAATATGCAGATTGCCCAGCGCCGTATTCAAGTCAAAACCAGGAATCGGCGCAACGTAGGTTTCTTCGCCTTCGGTTTGTGCGAGCACAAACCAGTACGCCCGAAACCGAAAGGCGTGGCGCGTCTGTGGCTCCGCTGGTTCTTCCTCGGTGTCGTCCACGCGCGCAGTTCGCTTGAATGGCATCGGCATGCAGAGGGTGATTCCTGTTTCCCCCTTGCGGACGTGCCGTTTCCGTTCGAGCCAACCGCGATAGGTGTTGAGCGGTCCGGGCTGCAAGTTGCGTCGAACGCACTGTTCGAGCGCAAGCAGGGCATTCCCGAAGCTGTAGTTATGAAATGCGGTATAGGCTTCGAGCATTCGCCCGGGCTTTTCGACCGCATCGCGCAGGAGCTCTCCCCAAGTGGCATGTCGGTTTTCTGACATTTTGTTTTTTTCCTCTTTCCTCCTTTTTTCAAGCGTGGTTTTCGCTTGAAAAAAAGAAGCAAGGCCCTTCCTAAGTGGTCCCCGGCGCCTAGCCGTCCGCGCTGTCAAGGGCGCGTGCTTTCCACGTTCATCGGAGCGCAGCGGAGACCCTTGATCAGGGGAAGCGGGCGGCTAGGCGCAGTCTTCACGCAGGAAGGGGAGGCAGAAAAAGAGACAGTTCAGGTGGGAACCTACAGGAGCTATCGTTTGAACACTTCCCGGAGCGTCGCGAAGTATTTAGCCGGTCGTGGCGTTTGGGGCATACGTGAGCGAATCGTTTCGGGCGCCGCTGGATTCTGGATTACCTTTGGACAACCGGTCACACAGAACGGTTAAGTGGAGTCATGCTGAGCATTCTCCATCCGGGACGGAAATGGATTGACCATGTCGAAGTACCACGTCGCGCTTTCGTTCGCAGGAGAAGATCGAAAATACGTTGAACGCGTGGCCGCCCAGTTGGTGGCGGACGGTGTCCGCGTTTTCTACGACAAATTCGAAGAGGCCACGCTTTGGGGAAAAGACTTATACGTCCATCTTCGGGACGTATATGAAAAAAAAGCTGTATTCACGGTGATGTTCGTCTCGGAGCATTACAAAGAGAAAGTTTGGCCGAACCACGAGAGGGAGAGCGCCCAGGCCAGGGCATTCGAGAGTAACAAGGAATATATTCTGCCCGCGTTTTTTGACGAATCGGTATCGGTTCCTGGTTTGCTGAAGACAACGGGCCGGATCTCGCTACAGGAGCGGACGCCAGAAGCACTGGCAGCACTCATCGTGCAGAAATTGAGAGATTCCGGCGTGGAACTGGCATCCGAATTTGTCTACTCGGACGAAGCGAAGGCCGACGTGGACTTTCCGATACCCAGAGGCGGCGCCGACCCGATTACGAAGATTCTCAATGATTTGAAATCCCATAACTGGTTTACGCAAAGTCCAGCCGTCAGTGCGATCTTTGACCTCAATTGGTCGAAACTCGACAAGAACCAAGTATTTGTACTGGGAAGAAATCTGTATCAATGCGCTTGCGGTTCGGAACACACGGCAGAAGGCATTTTAAGAAATCTGCGAAAGGAGCTGGCGCGGATTCCTGCGGATGCCGCGATTCACTTGCTGAATGGCATGTTCTTCGAGGTGTATTTCGACAAGACGGGGGAATTCAGAGGCAGCAAGCTGAAGGGCGCGCATTTGGGGAATCTACTGAAGCTGCAAACGGTAAAGAAATTTGCGTCATCGATTGCCTACATTCGTTCGGCGCTCGAACCATACATGAAAAACCTGCCCTTTCGACCTAGCGGTGAGCCTGAGATTGTTCGTTTCGATCTGGTCATCAAGAAATCGGACCCGCCACGCGTGAAAAGTGTGAAGGTTAACGGGCGTGAGGTACTGGCCGAGGGCGATGACCGATTCGATGTGGCATGGAAACTCTCGTTCGTAAGCTTTACTGTCGAGCAGTTGAGAACGCAACTCGCCGAAGCTTGGAGCATCCCGCTCGACCAAACGGAGATCTATTGTGAGCCCAAGGGGGATGCTGCGACGGAATACCGACTTGCAAAGGGGTTTCACATCGGCTGGCCCGAAGGATAGTTGTACTCAGACCGGGGATGCGCAGTGTTAACGGGGATGCATAATGTTAGCCGGATAAAGGCGGGACGAAGCCTAACCTCAGTTCATCTCGATCCAAAGATGACGCAGCTCAATATTGGGGAGACTGTTCTGCCTTTGATGCGACGATCGAAGGACGGCCAAGCGTGATGTTTCATCCATGCGTTCGAGGCTAAGCAGGTCGTTCGTCGTCCAGCCGGGCTGAGTACTGACCAGATTCGCTATCCACGCCGCTACCCGTTTATCCCAATGACTGGTTGTTTCTTCTTGCAGATATCCGATCATTGCGCCGAGCGTATGGGCGGACCCGTGATATCCGGCTTTGAAACGTTGAATCCCGCCCGTCGAGCTGTGCCGACTGAAGACGTACTCGCGTTCGTCGCGGTCTTTTCCGCTGGGTATCGGTAGCCTCTTGCATTCGATGGGCATCAGGATGTCGAAGATCGTATGTCTGCGGCCTTCGATCCAAATGCAAACACCCAGCGGAGAGGCGACAAGGTCAATTTTCCGCCCTTGATACTTCTCGTCCGTCTCTTCGACCTTGAACAGGAGGATATCCCAACCCTCGGAGTGGCGAGCTACGCTGTTGAGATGGCTACAGAGTTGAGAAGTTAGAATTGTTTCTGAAGTCTCTTTTGGCCGGTCGGGGCGGTCCCTCCAGGCCGGCAATTGAGTCGCGAGAAAGTCGAGCAACTCATACCGGAACGTGTGGGGCTTATGAAGATCTTTGCTGAGAGTGCCAAAGTGGGCGACGTTGTCCGGGTCATTTGCCAGCATAAGTTCGAGTTCAGAATCCCTGCGCGCGGAGGTCCGATAGCGTTTCATCGGCATCGCGCAGCGCCACGGAGCGAAGCCAGTACCGAAGTCGGTCCGGTTTCAATAAAAAAATAAAGTTGCCGTCATAAATACGTGCTATACGGGAGACATGGAGCGTCGTACCTTGTTTTTCATGGAGGAGCGCGTCCAGTTTGCCTCTCAATTCGTCCGATCCGCTCCAATCGATTTGCCCGTTGCCAAAGCCGAAAGGCTGACAAACGACGCCCTCCCATGCTTGAGGGCGCAGCGCGCGCAGGGGATTCCTCTTGTAAATCGCATTAATCTGGTGAGCAAAAACGCGCGTGAAACTTTCGAGCGCCGGCTGGCCATTCTCTCTCATGGCGGTCGAGTCTTCACCGATGCGGATGAGATCGCAGTAGTAGTCCACGATGTCGTCCACGAGAATTTGTTCGTTCGGACTTAGGTCGAGAGCTCCTTTTGCCGAATAGGGTATCGAAAAAATGTCATCCGCTTGAACGGAAGTGGCCTTTTGAACAAATAGGGATGGACTCGTTAATGCAATGTGAGCGCGCAGAGCCGGCCGAACGGTCGACAACCAAGTGTCAATGTGACGCAATTTTGCAAAGTCTTCTTTGCGCGCACAGAAGCCGACAAGTTGCTGCGTGTAAGTGAGGTAGGTATCGGTCCATAAAGAGTGGGGAATATCCATGTGTTCGCGAATTAGTAGCATGGGTGGCGTGAATCGACGTTTGGTGTACGCCGACTTGAAACGAGTGGCCTTAACAGTCGTAATTTGCTTGCGGTCTAAGGTTCCACTGGACAATGCAATCGAGGGAACCAATCGTTTCCCTGTCAGATGGTCGGCGACGACACGCTTTCCCTTCTTGCCCTCGATGAATCCCTCTCCATAATCCCAGTTGTGAGCTCTGGCATATTCTTCTAGCGTAGGAAAGTTCTTCATCCGGTCCACGAATGCCAAGACTCGTCCACCGCCCATCAAGTCGGTGCGCCAGACACGGTCATTGTTCAACGCGAGTTCGCGCGGAAGCCAATGAAGATCGTAATAATCAATGTCGAATCCCTGTTCGGCATCGACGCGGCCGCTACGGCGAAAAGTGGCATGGAGAATCTTTCGATCCTTCGGAGGAGTGGCCGATTCGGCGACAACGACAACGACCTTGGTGTCTGCTCCGCCCTTCTGGAATAGTCCACGCACCGAAATAAAATCCAAGACTTCCCTTACATCCCACTTGCTAAGGAAGTTGCGACGGAACGAGAGCGACTGCTGGTTATAGAGAAAACTGTACTGCTGCAGCATGCTGAGCACGCCACCTTCGGCGACCATGCCCATTGCCTCGTGCAGAAAGAGATAAGCAAGTTGTTTGTCTGGCAGCGGCCCGAAATTGGCTTGGTATTGCCGGTAACTGTTCTCAGCCCCCGGGGTTGTTAATTTGGACTCGAATGGCGGGTTTCCGATGACAACTCCGACGCTCCCTTGCACTAACCGTTGTTTCTTCGCGTCGAAGAAGCAGGCATGATGCAATGTCTTCCCGGCCAACGGCGGGAAAAGCTTGATGCTGGCCCGAATGGTTTCTGGCTCCAGGGCGTCGCAGAGGGCGAGGCATAGACTGAAGGCCGCAAGTTCGACGGCACCTTGTTCCACGTCAATGCCATGAAGTTTGCTCAGCAAACTGGTGAGCACGGCTCTGCTCGGCCTTTTCCAATCATTGTGACTTCGCCAATGCAAGACCAATCGCTTGTAGGCCTCCACGAGAAAGACTCCGGAGCCACAGGCGGGATCAAGGATGATTTCGTCCTTTTCCTGAAGCTTGTCGAGCCTCGACCAGCTCAGCGCTTCGTCCAGCATTAGGCGAACGAGGAAGGGAGGCGTGTAAACAGAGCTGTTCGCGTCGTCAACGAACAGCTGATAGATGTGGCTGATGAGTTCCACGGGAAGATCTTTGAAGGAGTAAAGCTGCCAAAGGGTTAGTTGCCCTCCCATCTCCTCACGCCCCTCGACCAGTTTGGCGAAGCGGGCGAGTTGGCTACTGTCTCGAAGAGATTCACGATCCGCCTTATCCAAGGTGAAGACATTGCCATTGAACTTCTCCTCCAAGGCTGCCAACAGCTTGACCAGCGCTTCACCGTGCGCCAGCACTTCAAAGAACTTCGTCGCTCCTTTGTGGAATTGGCCAAAATACTCGGGCAGCAGCGCGCGGCGCTCTTCCAAATAGGCGATGAGCAACGAGAGGATCAATAATTTCCGCCGGAGATGCTTTTTCAGGACTCCTTCTTGGTTCAATTCAGCATCGAGTTGTTTCACGGCATCGATAAGGCCTTTGTGCGCGGCTTTGCGAGCCGATAACATTATTTTACAAACTGCTGGGTCGTCCCACAGGGTCCCGTTGCGGAGCCGTGACGCATCCCACCAAGGATCATCAGCGATGCTAGCGGCAATTTTGAGGCTCTTGTATGGCTTGCAGACGGTCTCACCGGTAGCGGAGACGAAATCGTGTCCGTGGGCGCATCGGAAAAGTTGGACTAAACCAGGAGTTCTGCGGTAAAGCAGCGGCACACCGCCCCAGGACCAAAGGCGTTGATGGAGTTTGGCAAACTCCGCATCGTTGGCTGGGCCATCGGAAACAAATACAAAGGCTTGGGGCACGGGGGGACGACCATTGCGACCGGCTTCGAAGAAGACAGCATGGACCTGGTAGGCTTCGGCCTTCTCCATGATGGCGACTTCTTCGGGTGGACGGCGGTCTCGACTGTAGCCCTTTACAGGTACCAGGCCATCCACAAGGGGGACATGGGGGGATTGGTCGAGGTCAAAGAGCCATCTGGCGCGGTCACTCATTCGTGCTTCTTTTCCTCAAAGTAGTTTGCCAATGGACAACGAGCAGGTCCGGTGGCGAGCACTGTTCGGATGTCCCGTCCACCGCCCAAGGACCGAGAAATTGGCCGGAACTGGGATTCTAGGCCATGGGCGAATAAAAAGCGAATACAATTCGGCTGCGACGAGGGCTCTCCGAATCGGTAGTCTGTCATAGCATTCGCCGGCCACGCGGCGCGGCGTCTCCGTTGCGGATCGGCGCTTTTATATTCAAAGGTATGGGCACGATTCTTCAGAGTGTTTATACATTCTTTTGATTTTCCATGTCACCTATTAAAGGCCACACGACAATCTTAAGGTAAACGCTGGGCCTTTTCCTGTAAGGTGACCTTCGGCTCATCCTCCATTTCCTCCTGTACAAGCACCTTGGAGGGTTCGGTTGCATGTCCAGCTGTAGCGGTTTGTCCGCGTGCGTGGCAGGCACGAGTTCGACTAAAATCCGCAGAGTATCGTTTTGTTCGATTCAATTGAAAGTAAGCAGCGGGAAGGCAGAGGTATGGGTGCTCGAACGGCTTTGGATGTTGTTGCGCAATTCTTGTCTGGCCTTTCGCACACGGGGCGCCCAGGTTTCGAAGGCCTGACGGTGGCCTTGCTCGAGGCTGCGACGGACCAAAAATTCAGACTTTCGGGCAGCGGACCGCAAGGCGGGCAAGATGCCCGATCCGAACCCAGCAATACAAACGTCGTCAAAGTCGAAGTGAAACACTACGCAAAGTCGACACTCGATCTCCGAGAGTTGCACGCCGAGCTACTGCAAGCGACTGCGTCGAGTAATGCACTGGATTTGTGGGTTTTGGTCGCGTCGTGTCCGGTGGCCGACCAACATACTGCAGCGCTCGAGCTGGCAGCGCAAAAACTCGAGGTGGAACTGCTGGTCCTGGATTTAGGGAGCTCCGGTTTGCCTCGACTCTCGGTTTTGATGGCGGCTTTTCCGCAAGTCGTAGAAGATTGGGCCATCACCCATTCCTATGCGGAAACGGATCTGGACGCGGCATTGAGCGAGCTTGCTTCCGATGCGCAATTCGAAACGGAAAAACGACAACTGATTTCGAAGCTCCGTGGAACGCTCCTGGGGTACGAAGATGCGCGACGATGCGCTTCGCAGCGCTTCAGAGAGGTCGTGCAAGATCAAGGGACCGCCGTTTCGGTTTTCAACCAGAGACTTGCCGTGCAATCCGGGGAGTCCCGCCGGATCCGACGCATTGACGTTGAGGACGGATTAGATTGCTGGTGGAAAAGTTGGCCCAATGCCTTTGCACATGGTGTTTTGCTCGGTGAGGAAGGTACGGGCAAGTCCTGGGCCGCCATGGGTTGGGTTGCCGACTGTATTGATCGCGATGCACTGCCAATTATCTTGCCATTCTCCGGTTCCGCAGAAGCGATAGGACCGGACGAAACTCTGGAAGTGTTGCTCCCAAAGCTTCTCGCCAAGTGGACTGGCAAGGGTACGGTCGAGTCTTGGACCAGACGGTGGAAAAAGTGGGTCGATGCTCCACAAGACAAGGGCCCACTTGTCTTGATATTAGCGGATGGCCTCAGTGAAAGACCGGCGATTTCGTGGCCATCGTTTTTTCGAAGTTTGGAGGACAAGAAATGGCGCACGCGCGTGGCGGTGCTGGCGACGGATCGTTCCGCCCATTGGGAGCAGAGGTGCGCGAAAGCAGGGCTCGACCATTTTCAGTCCATGAAGATCGATGGATATACGGACGAGCAGTTGCGGCTCGCCGTGGACGGCAGCGGGATTGATATCCGGACTATTCCTGGCGAGCTTCAGGAACTGATCCGAAAACCTAGATATTGCGATTTGGTGTGCCGCCATTATGCGGAAATGCAGGCAAACTCCGATTTCACCGAGGAACGCCTCGTTCTCCTCGATATTCGTCATCGCACCGAATCAAAGCGAGGGCCTCTTACGGAAGACGCTTTTGTCGAGATCATCAGAAATCTCGCCAAGAAGTACCGGGAAAACCCCGAATTGAGCTTGTCCGCACTGCAAAGTGTCGTGCCTACCTTCGACCCGGATCGCCGGATCTACGAAGAAATCGTAAGCGGCGGATTCGTGGTTCGCGCGCCGGGATTGAATCCGAAGCTCACGGTGGAGCGGACCAGGCTGATTTTCGGTCTTGGCATGTTGCTGGCCGATGAACTGCGAAGTGGCGCATTGCAGGGAAAGACCCACACTGAGCTTGAAAACGAGCTCACTTCCTGGTTCGAGCCGCATTCGGAAATGGACCTGAAGGTGCAGATCTGTGGTTCCGCGTTATTTCACTCGCTTCTCGAAGACTCCTACCCATCCGAGGCGCGACGCGAATTGCTGCGTTATTGGTTGACGCTGCGAAATTGGGATGATCGAGTGCAGGTCGCTTTCGTCGACTATGTTGTCCGGTGCCCTGAGGATTTCATCGCGGTAGCCACGGAGTGCTGGTCTTCCAAACGGGATCTCGGCGCTGCGCAGGAATTTCTGACCTCAGCGTTTCTGAAACACCGAGACAATGCCCGTGTCCAGCCTCTGCTCGTGGAGGCAGTGCGGAGTTGGATGGGATTCGTTCATCCGGCCGGTTCGCACCTTCGCAGTGATTCCCCGGAACGCGTAGAGAAAAATCGCAAGGCGATCGAGAATCGTGTTGGTCATCCGCTATCTCTCGGGCCTCTCAAAATCTGCGGAGAGACCCTGACTGTCGTGGACGACCATGGATTGATGCGCCTCATCCGATTTGGTTTTCTTATTGTCTCCGCCGGAGATCGCAAGCCATTTCTTCCTTCCTTCGTGTCGTGGGCGGTTGCGTCGGCTGTTATGGGCGCGCCGACCGACGGGCCCCTGGCCGACTGGGTTGTACGAATGTCGGAACAGCCGATTGAAGAACTGCTATCGGCGGAAAGGGAAGCACTCCTCGAACGGAATGACGCAATTGCCAGAAGTGCAGCGTATATGCTGCTTTGGCGAATCGATCCTGCCCGAGCGGAGCGCCTTCGAAAGGAAGAACCCGAGTACCAGACAGAGCTCTGGCGTTTCATGACCAAGCAGCACGACGCGGATCCCTGCCGGAGTCTGCTTCCATGGGCCGATAAAGATTGCTTTCTATGCCTGGAACGCAGCGATATTCATCCCGTAGCGGCACTCCAGAAGTTAGGAAAACGCATCTGTGAACCGAATTTCGACGTGCCAGCACCGTTCGTCGAACGGACGGCCGCCGTTTTGCATTTCGATCCCGCGAAGTTTCGTTCTAGCTTGTGGTCCGGCGAGGAAGACCATCTTTACAAAGGTTGCATTCCATTACTCGCTGCACGGGCGCCGCGCGAGCTGGCATCGTTCATTCACCGGGTGGTCGGAAGCGTATTGCAACGTGATTTTGAACAGCTCTATCCAGCGGCGCTGTGGCTGCCCGAGGCTTCACCACTGTTTCGCAAGGATGGGCTCGAGATCCTTCTGGGTGTTTCGGAAAAACTACAACAACAGGCTAGCGAGGAAACAGGCACTGCGAGACGACACGACCTCTGGATCGCTGAGACGTTTTTGCTGCTTGCTGTCGCGCCGCATCTTCCTCCCCGAGAACTTCTGGAAAGGTTTCTACGACGTCCAAAGGATGCGCGCGAGTTGTCAGACTTCGAGCCATGGTTCACTGGTCTGACCTGCGAGGAAGTGCGGCAGGTATTTTCGGTTCTTCATTCTTCAACGGACGAATTGACGTTAAAGCGCATCTTGTGGTTCTTGGCCGGAAGTTCGTGCGAATTATCCGAAACGGATCGCAATCGTTTGATCTCGCTTTCGCAAGCGGCAGATCCAGTGGTGCGCGGGCTGGCGTTGCGATTCATCTGCTGGAGCGAGGACGAGGAGCTGGGGCGACTTGTTGTCGACCTTGGCCATTCCTTTCGAGAAGAGCTGGACCAGATCGACAGTATGTGGGGTGCCCGGGTTCTGGTGGTTCACTCCCGCCACGTGCCATTCGCCTCCGTATGTGAGAGGTTGAACGCCGCCGCGGCAGGCTACGCTCTTCGTGCTCGAGGTTTTCAGCCCGACGAAGTCGGAAGCTATGCCGACTTGCTCGATCGCTGGCTACTGACGATTTTCAGCGCTCCCGAGCCCGAAAGCGTGGTTCTGCCCAGCATCGAAGTTGCTCGAAACGAGAGCGAAGCCGGAGGAGCTTTTCCGACTTTTCGGGATGAACCGACGTCATTTAAATTCAAGGATTCGTCTGCGACATGGGCCACACATCGAAATCAATCGCAGCCGAGTAAGGATATTGAAGAGTGGATAAGAGACTTCCAAGATCCGCAGCGCCATGTGGAGAATTTGAATCGTCGATCGCGGGAACGTGTGGGAGCCGTTGGCGCCGCTTGGAAAACGGAGGCGTTTCAGTGGTTCGGCCAGGACTTTAGCGTCTCCGCCCTCAAACACGTTTGCAAAGCGCATCCGGAGACCGTGAAACGTTGGGTCGAGAACGCTCTCGAAAGTGAAACTGGAGAGAAGCTACTAAGGACGAGGTTCGCGACCTTCTTCGTGCGTCTGTGCCCGGGACTGCTCGAACACGACCCTTCGACCGGACTGAGGCTGTGGAAACATCTTTATGGGGAAAGGAACAGTCCGGTACTTTTCGACGGAATCAACGCGGCATTCAGCGCTCCTAACAATGCAGCAACCGAGGAAGCCCGATGGATTCTTATCGGGAATGCCTTTGACGACGACACGATCAGCAAGATTTCGCTGCTTGTGGAGATGGAAGGAAGGCAAACCTGGTTGCGATCCGCCATTGAAAAGCTTCTCGCCGAGACAGCGCTTTGGAAAAGAGCCTTGGGGCTAACGCTGGCCAGCTTTTCGAACATCTCGCTCGCTGACTTCGATTCCTATGTACGGCAAGCCAATGTTGGCGGTTTTTGGGTTGAGGAGAAGGTTTCTACGCTGCGGGAGCACGTTAGTGAAAATGAGTTCGCACAACATTGGTTCGAATTGTATTTGTCCGCCGAAGACGAGGAAAGCAGCTGGGGCGCCCTGCAGATGATGCTGGCTTGCGGTGATCACCGGTTCTATGTCTGGCGCGAGCAGAACGGGATTCGAACGGAACAGGGCGAGCGCCGCCTGCGATATCTCGCCTCACGCGCGCGAGACATTGAAAAATCCCTCGAGCGCGGCGAGAAACGAAAAGAGGTATTGTTCGGCATTTAAGACCGAACATGGGGAAGTGTTTCCGTTTCTGGACCGGCGGAGCGTTCGGGTATCGTAAGTAGTTGGCGACGCTTGACAAATGGATTTTGTGTAATAGGAACTTGGAAATAGGAGGTCGAGATGACACTGCGTGCAATTGGGTTTCATGAGGCTGTGTCGGCCGCCAAGCTGGAAGAAGTGTTCCGCTCGGATAGGAACCAACTGTTCGGTGGAACCGTGGCGGGGAAGTGTTCAGCATGCGGCGCGAGATTCGCCGTGTTCTTCCCGGCCAAGGACGACGCGGACAATCCGACGTATCTCGGCGAACTACAAAAGATGATCGCGCGCGACTGCAAGGACGGTAAGCACGGCAGCGACTATTCCTTCAAGACGACGCCGTAGCTTTTGAGCGGAAGCGAAAGACTATGTGATCGTTGGCTCAAGATTGCCTTGCTGTGGATTTATCTTGGAGATGCAGGGTCAGTCTTTTTCTGACGGGCGTTGAGCTCAATTGGCCATCGTGAGCTGGCGTCTTGTTGACAGACATCTTCAGTTACTCCTAAGCTGCCAGTGCGCTTTGTCTTTAAGATTTTTGCGCGAGCCTATTCGGGATAACACTGGGGGCTAAGGTCCTGTTTGATGGCGAGAGACACAGTCTGGGAAGGTGCGGATGATAGACGCTTCGGCGCTAGCCAGGCTTAGGAAAGCCGCGAAAAGTTATTCAGCGGATGTCGCCGAGCTTGTTCCCGCATCATCTACGACGGAAGCCACGTTTTACCCAGCTGTGAAATCGCTCCTTTCCGCCGCGCTTGCGGCCGAAGACCTTCCATTCGACGTACGAATCAACACAAGTGAAAAGAAAACAGGTGGCGGAATCAATCTTCCTGATGTCGCGCTCTATGATTCCGGCGGAAAGTTCCTGGTCGTGTGCGGTGAGGTAAAACTTCCCGGCGGGGACATCGAAGACCTTGGATTTTCGACGGAGCGGAAGGACCAAATCGGCCGCTATCTGGCCGCAACGCGCGCTGTTGTCCTCTGCAACGTACGTGCGTTCGCGCTTCTGACGGCCAAACCTGACTGGAAGGACGACGGGCCTGTCCCATCCGAAGCCCGCAGAATTGAGCAAATCGTAGAGTTGTGGCCATCACTTACCGCGTTAAAGCAGAAGAAGGAAATCTCCACCGAATCGCTGGAGGCGTTTGCCGAACTAGTCGAAACAGCCGTAACTCGATACGCGCCGATTGCCGAGCCTGAATCACTTGCTCGAATTCTCGCGCGGCAGGCGCGACATGCGAAATCCGATCTCCCCGAGAAATTCACTCACGCCGTGCAAGGGCTTCTCGATGACTTCGGCAAAGCCCTAGGAGTCACGTTTGTGGGTCACGAAGGAGAGGAATTCTTTCGATCATCGCTGATCCAGACGGCTTTCTACGGGCTCTTTGCCGGCTGGGCTCTATGGTGGCAAGGCAATCGCACGAAGGCCTTTAGGTGGGAGGATCTTGCGGAGTACCTGAAAATTCCCTTCCTCGGAAGCTTATTTTACGAGTTCCGGCATCCGTCTCGGATTAAGGAACTACGCCTCGCGCAGCACTTGGATATAGGGACCGAAACCCTGGGGCGCGTTAATGTTGAATTGTTCTTTGAGCACTTTAGATTCCCCGCGCTGAAACACGAGGCCGAGGCCGCAACGACCGCAATCATGCATTTCTATGAGCCGTTCCTGGAGGCATTTGATCCGGATTTGAGGAAAGAGCTGGGTGTTTGGTACACGCCATCACAAATTGTTCGCTACCAGGTAGGCAAGATCGACCGGCTATTAAGAGACGAATTGGGATGTAGCCGCGGATTTGCGGACGAGAACGTGGTTGTCCTTGACCCAGCATGTGGCACCGGCGCGTATCTGTTGGAGGTATTGCGTTACGCAGCGGCGCAGATGGAACAAGAAGGTGCTGGCGGAACGCTCGCTGCAAAGCTCTTGGATGCGGTTTGTCGCCGCTTCATCGGGTTCGAAATTCTGACCGCACCATTTGTGATCTCGCAGCTGCAACTATACCTACTCCTTGCACAACTAGGTGTCGCTCCGGATGAGAAACACCGGCCAGCCGTTTTTCTAACGAATGCACTTGCTGGTTGGCAGGGCCCCGATCAATTGAAACTGAATTTCCCCGAACTCCAGGAAGAACATGATCTCGCACGCGGTGTTAAGCGCGATGCAAAAATAATCGTGGTGCTCGGAAATCCCCCATACAACCGGTTTGCCGGCGTTCCGTTAGAAGAAGAGGGCGACCTTGTGGATCACTATAAGGGCATCACCAGGAACGAAGACAACAAGCAAGTGGGACAGACACTTCTCTACTCTCGTTGGGGAGTTCGAAAGCACCTTCTCGATGACCTCTATATCCGATTTTTCCGTCTCGCTGACATTCGGATAGGCGAGAAAGCGAAGTTCGGCGTTGTCAGCTTCATTTCGAACAGTTCATACCTTGCTGGCCGGTCGCATCCCATCATGCGCGAATCCCTACTGGGACATTTCGATACAGTTTGGATCGACAATCTTCACGGAAATCGCATCGCCAGCGAACGAACTCCGTGGGGACAGTCCTGCGAAACGATATTCAACACGGAGGGAATAGGACCTGGCATCAAGGTCGGAACTTGCATCTCGACGTTCTTGAAACGCGCTGCTCCGTTCAACAAACCATCGAAAGTCTTTCTTCGGGACTTCTGGGGCCGTGCAGCCAGAAAGCGCGAAGCACTTCTCTCGTCTCTCGCCATGGATTCTTGGACCTCGGCTGGTCTTAAGTCTGCCGCCGAAAAGCCGGAGGGACCGCGTGCATATCAAGAATTTCATCCTTCCGAGAAGACCGCCTGGAAATTCGCTTCTACCAGACAGAATGGCTTTGAGGATTGGCTCGGGATCGATGATCTGTTTCCGCGATCGTTCCAGGGTGTAAATCCAAATCGCGGTTTGAGCGGCAGTGTCATCGATGTCGATTGCAAATCGCTCGAGATCCGCATGAAGGAATATTTTTCCGATTTGGAGTTCGACGAATTGCAAAAACGCCATCCGGATCTGTGCGAACCGCGAGCACGGTACGAGCCGAAAAAGACCCGAGAACGACTTGTCAAGGGGCATGGATTTGACGGGGAGAAGGTGCTTCCTTACTTACTCTTTCCTCTCGACACTCGCTGGATCTACTACGAGCGTGAAGCGAAGTTTCTCAACGAAGCCCGGACCGATCTTGGTGATCATCTAGAACAAAACGAGTTCCTTGTTGGGACGCCACAAGCCAGGCGCGTTTCTGAAAGCCGTCTTCTTCTTGTTCCAGGGCTATTCGATCTGCATTTGCATGATTGGGGTTCGGTGGGTTTCCCGGCGGAAGCAAATCTTGACGAAGAACCTGGGGGACTATTTAAAACCGGCACCGAAACCCGGGAGAGCAGCGCGAATCTGCCACACAATTTTTGGCTAACCTTGCAAGGGGCTTGGAAGTTTAAAGGAGACATTCGGGGAGCAGACGCGAAGCGCCTTTGTCGGGCGCTTTTTCGGTATTGCATCGCGATTGTCCATGCGCCGCAGTACGAGAGTGATCACAAGGATCTGCTTGCTCAGGATTGGCCACACATTCCGATTGCGAAGGAAAAAGCACAGTTTGAAGAAACCGTGAACCTGGGTGCACAGGTAGCACAACTGCTTGATCCGGTCGCCGACCGGGGTGCAATTCTGAAAAAACTGCTGGGAGCAGAAGGGAAGATGCTCGGCGTGGTGAAGCGTGCCGGTGGAGGCAACATCAGAGAAGCCGAGCTTACGGTTGAGTATAGCTACTACGGCGCGGCCGGTGGAAGGTGGGATGAAAGACCTGCAAAAGAGAGCGAGACACTCCATCGAGAGTGGGGTGAAGTAACTGGGGATCTATATTTGAACGATTCGATTTTTCTCAGTCACGTTCCTAAAGAGGTTTGGCGGTATGAGCTCGGCGGCTACCCTGTCTTGAAGAAGTGGCTCGGTTACCGGCAAGCGACTCGCCGTGGGAAGGCTCCGTTGTCGCTGCGCGAGCTGGATTATTTCAGAGGGATGGTTCTTCGAATTGCGGGGTTATTGCTGCTTCGTCCGCAACTCGATGTTGCGTATGAAAAGGCCACTGTTAACGCCTGGTCAGTGGATGAACTACTGGACGTGGCCCCAAGTTCGAAGAGTTGACAAAAGGACATGGTTCAGCAAGCAACCGAACCAGTTTGTTGCTTTTACTTTTCTGACCAAAGCTCGAAACCATTCACCTCTTGGTTGGGGATTTCTTTTTCGGTTTTCAGCCAGTGCTGGACATAGCCCCGGCAAAACTCCGCTCCGTCGAGCCCCAGCGTTTCGCAACAGATCAGCGCGACGGATTCTGCTTCGACCTCGCGCAGATGGCGTGGAATGAGTTCGCCGTCCACGAGCTTTTCGGAACTGGTGTGCCCAAGAACGACGTGGGCGACTTCATGGAATGTGGTTTTGTGCGGTAGCGCGGCTAGTGGAT
>Ga0185299_10001628_pt1 | contig 40722 bp, 27 predicted proteins | sample PaiPotPPA55metaG_FD_128002 | JGI IMG/M metagenome (GOLD analysis project Ga0185299, IMG submission 128002) | Iron sulfur acid spring bacterial and archeal communities from Banff, Canada, to study Microbial Dark Matter (Phase II) - Paint Pots PPA... ...
TGTCGATCAAACACCAAAGAGCCAGTCGTAGGTGTCTTGTCGCCTGATCGCGGTCCAAACGGGCAAAACTTTAAGAAAATACTTTTTTGCAGCGCGGCCTTGACAAGTTCGGCTTCATAGAAACCCCGGGCTTAGTCCTTTAATCCCTTCCTCCTTCGTCATCCCGCACTACGCCGGACAAGTCGGGATAAGTTCCGAGAGGCCTTTCCTAACAAGACTAACTCCCGGCGTTCGCCACCGCAGCTGTACGTTGCAGCAAGAGTGGCCGGTTCTGCCGCAGGTCGGTTCCGTTGCGCTGCGCTGGATAGGGAGCAGACCCTTTCAGCCCCTCCCAAACGATTCGATTGAATTTCTCAACGTTACCCAAATGATCTTCGACGCTGAAATCGAAGCCTTTGGTTTTATCCGCCCAATAGGCGGCATCGTGAGTCGGTCGCGGAACCGATTTACTGGCGTAGGAACCAGGTGGGATTGGTAGTTGAGTATTCTTCAGGTAGTCCGAAGCGATCGCCTTAAAATCCCAGGTTTTTTTCGAGAAATCGAAAAGCTCGCTCATTGGGGCTGCCGTAGCCGTACGGACGTTTAAGTGATCTGTCCCCAGGATATCTTCGATCGTTCTCACAAGATTAACCGTGGTATAGGCAGTCGAAACTACGGCTCCATGTTTAACATAAGGACCGGCCACAAAAAAGATCGATCGATGAGCGTCGACATGATCCGCTCCATCCTGAGCGTCGTCCTCTAACACGAAAACTAGCGTATTGTCCTTGTACTGACTTGTAGCCAGTCTTTGGACTAGCGCTCCGACGGCGTAATCATTGTCGGCTTGTTGCAGTTCCACCGTGTTAACCGCATCCAGCGCCGTGCTGAAGTTGCCGGTGTGATCATGCATGAAGCGGACGAGTTCAAGGCTCGGTAAACCACCGTTTTGATCGTAATTATCGAATTCTCGCTCCCACTCCGTTTCCCGGTAGAAGTCTGGAAAGACATTGTCGAAACCGCGGAAATACGGGTCAAAATACTGCTGCAATTCCGGCATAGCGACCCAAGCGACCTGGGTACCGCTGGAAAAAGGATCGGTATCTTCGGGAATACTGAGACCGGGGATCCCTTGGGGAGCGGAGTAGCGAGTTAGATCGATGAACATCCCGTAATCACGCACCAGCAGGTTGGCGCGCTGTACCGCGTCCCAGATGTACCCGGCTTGCCCATTCTCGGTCCCGGGACCATCGGGCGCAGCCACGTTACCGGTCCCCGGCAGAATGTCGGGATCGGTCGGTGTGGCGGGATCGGCAGCGATGCGGTCGGCGAGATTGCCTATGCCGACGTTGAGCTCGCGGTTACTGCCTTCATACTCATAGTCCGTTCCTCGGCTGCCACCTTTAGGGCCAGGGTTCGAGCCGTAGTTCAACGGGACGGACTTGGTCCCCAGATCGCTTTCCCGAGCAGAAGTGCTCCAAGGCCATCCGTTGGCGCTGACATCGCCCGAGCAATAAAAGTTATCGGCGTCGACAAAGTAGGTAGCTAACGCATGCTGGCTCGGTGTGTAAGCCTCACCGAACTCTGTGATATAAGGATCTCCATTACCCCGATCTAAATCACCCAGCACTTGATCGTAAGTGCGGTTCTCTTTAATAATATAAATTACATGCTTAATCCGCTTCCGTAATTCTTTCATGATCGCTTCATCTTTAGATGGAGCTCCGTTACCAAAATTGTCGTTCTGGGCGACTTGGCGGGTGAGCTTGGCCAGCGTGGCCGAAGCAGGCACGGGGAAGCTGAGTAGAGACGATTGTTCGTCTTTTTCTATGTACTGATTGCTAGCGTTCTCCGCTGGGGTGTTCTTTGGAAAATAGTCCGGGTCGGGACCGGTAACACTCTTGGCATTCACGACGTAAAGCATCTTGCCATCGTTGCTAACACTGACGTCGCTCGGGTAGTACCCGGTAGGCACCAGGCCAACCACCGCGGGTGATGTCTGTGCCAGATCAACGACGGCTAACGAGTTGGTGCCTCCAATAGTGATATAGAGAGTTTTGCCGTCTGGAGACAGGGTTAAACCGTTGGGAGTAAATCCGTGATAAGCGGCCAGTCCGCCGACCGCTGCCTTCGGACCTGCGGTCGAAATGGAGCTTACGACCTGGTTGGTGCTGGTGCTGATGACGTCCACCTGATCGCTATTATCTTCCGCTACGTACAGGTTGGCTTGGGTCGAGTCCAAAATCATCTTGTTGGGATTGCCGCTCACTTTGATTCTGGTGACGAATGACAATTGGGAGCCGCTAACTTGTACTACATCGATTTCCCTATCCCGGACCGAAGAAATATAAGCTACGCCGGAGTTAGTAACCGTGACCCAGAAAGGGTACTCACCTCCCGGTACTCCACTGTCTGCTGGGTTGACCTTGCCGGGCCTAAGATCGAGTTCGGCCAGAACTTGACCGGTGGTACCGGAAATACCGATTAGTGAAACCGAATCATTGTAGACATTAGTCACTAAGGCATTCAGGGTGGTGTTGGGCACGGTGGTCACGCCACCTGCGACCGGCGGATCCTGGCCAGCGGTAAGCGGTGAGCCGTCTGAGACTAAACCGATTCCTTGCTTATGTCCGAGCGCCACGGGTGTTCCGGTGTCGGCCCATTGACCGTTCTGGAGTTGGAAGATATGGACATCATCATCCACACCACCGGCCGCCAGGAAGGTTTGGCCGCTGGGTGCGAAGGCGATTCCTGTGTCGCTGTTCGGCAAGGTGAGAACCTGTTTCTGGGTGGGAGAGCCCTTGCTGATGTCGAAGACAAAAATGTACTCCTGGGAGTCCGCGGTTATGAAGTTTCCCGAACTATCGTCCAGGTTATTGTAGCCCGCGGTGAGGACTAAGAGCGTGTTACCGTCGGGGCTGACAGCGGAGCTGATCCCTCCGCTGGCGATATACTTGGGAAAATCGGTGAGCTGGGGGTTTAAATACAGTAAAGCCGAGCCCGGTGCGGCCGTAGGGGTGATTTCTTGGCCGCTGGTTACAAAGATCGGCTTATTCTTGGCAGTGTCGCTCTGTTGGGCCAAGAGTTGGCCGCTGCACAGCATCACAATTGTCGTGGAAGTAACGAGTCCGCGCGAGCGGATGCATGGTCGCCACATCATGTCCGAATTCTCCGTGAGTTACGTGGGTTTGATCTGCGCGAGCTCTTGTCCGCCCCAGTGGATCCCACATCGGACAAGAAGCTCGCTGTCTCTTACTCAAGCGGGTCCGCTCTGGATGTCTGCCGCGGATTTGTAAAGATTTTGTGACATGCTCCGGCCCGTCGAGAACGTCGGTAGCGGTCCGGCGGCTGCCCATGCGCGTCAACCTAAGAGGGCGTGCAAGCCCCCTTCGGTAGCGGCGACTGTCCCTGAGGCCTAAGGGTATGCTTTAATCCATCATCTTACCGAAGCGACAGGTATGCCTAGCCTCAACACGCAGTCGCCATCCGAGTGTTGGGATGGCGACTGCGCGTTTAGGCTATGCTGATCTGTTGCTTCGGGATCAGGATGCGGCCTGGCGCGCTATAGACCTCATTGGACAGTCGCCGCTGAGGTGCTCGCCGACCTTCTCCTTAGGTTGACGCGCATGGGCGGCTGCTGGACCGCTCCCGATGCGTTGTCCGCACGTCATTATGCTCGCCTTCTCAATTGCCGCTCTAACAAGCGGGCGATGCGGACAAATGGAAGGCCAATTAGTAAGTAGATCATCGCGACTAAGAGACCGGTGCCGAAATAGTCGAAAGTCTGCGTAGCGAGCCGGTTATAGGCGCCGGTAAGTTCCAATAAAGTCAAAGCCGAAACCAGGGAAGAGTCCTTTAGCAAAGCGATAAAGTCGTTGGTAAGCGGCGGCAATACCAAACGAACGGCCTGTGGAATGATGATCAGATGAAGGGTTTTCGATTGAGTTAGGCCCAGCGCTCGCGCCGCCTGCCACTGTCCTTCCGGTACCGACAGCAGGCCCGCCCGATAATTTTCCGCTTCGGACGCGGCATAATTTAGCCCAAGCCCCAGCACACTAGCCACAAAGGGGGACAGTTGAAGTCCAACCTTCGGGAGACCGTAGAAAATGAAAAGAAGCTGTATCAGAAGAGGGGTACCTCGAATGACTTCGATGTAGGCCGTGGCAAACCATCGTACCGGTAACGGACCAAAGAGGCGGCAGATGACCAGTAGCATTCCGAACCCGATCGCAACCATCATGGCAGTAATTGAGACGACCAGAGTAAGCAACGCCGCATTTCCCAAAAGTTGCCAGGAGCCCCCATAACTTTCCAACCGTGACCAGAAGCTTTGCAACGAAGTCTGGCTGGCAACAAATGCCTGATATTCTGTGTCCTGGGTAGAAGGTGGTACCGGCTGATCAAAGGCTTTAGCAACGTTATTCGTCCACAAGCCCCAACGCGATAGGATGTTTCGGAGCTCGCCTGCCCTGATGATGTCGCCTAGAGCGGAATCGATCTCCGACTTTAGCTGGCCGTTGTTTTTGTTGATAGCGATCCCGTAAGCGATTTGCCCAAATGGCGGACCGTTGAGCTCCAGCGCCGGATTCGCTGCCGCATAATATTTGGCGATGGGATAATCAAGGAGAACGCCGAAAAGGCGACCATTCACGATGTCCTCATAGGCGCTCAACTCTTGATCATAACTCTTCACGATCACTCCGGGCGTTTCTTCCAGTATTCGAAGCGCCGCTGTTTGATCGAGCGTTCCCACTTTTCTGTCCTTCAGTTGTTCAAGCGATGTGATTGCCGGTGCGCCTCGGCGCCCGACGAATTGCTCGAACGTGTAATAATAGGGAACGCTGAGTGTGACCTGCTCGGCTTTGTCCGGTGTGATCTCGATCCCAGCAATAACGCAATCGTAGAGACCGCGCTGTAGGCCCGGAATGAGGCCGTTCCAATCATTCTCGACAAATTCTGCACGGCGGCCCAGTCGGGTTGCGACCGCATTGATGATTTCGCTTTCAAAGCCGATTAAATTTTTACCTTTCGAATAGAAGGCGTAAGGGGCGTTACTGTTGGGATCAGCGGCCCAGCGCAGCAATAGTTCCGCCTTGGCAGCGACCAAGCTCAGAAAAAGCGAAAAGAACAATAACCGGATCACCGGCCTCTTTTACCAAGCCGTGCGCCCGACTAAAAGGCAGCGTTTGGGCGTATCGGCGTATCGGCGTGTGGGCGAATGAGCGAGCGCGGGCGTTGGGATTAGCGGCGGAGACCTACGTCCGTCCCATCGGTACCATCGTTCCCTGCAACTACCACTCGCCCAAGTCGTTAAATCTGCGTCAATCTGCGTTCATCTGCGGTTGGCTGTCTCGTTCGTGTCCATTCGCGGTTCATTTCGCGTGCATTCGCGGTCAAAAAGGGTTGGCATTTGTTCAGCGACTGATTTAAATGCTTGGACTGAAAGGCTCTGAGCTTGGTTGCGGTTCCTCCCTGTGTGCACCCAATTTCGCCGAGAATTGCATTGAGCAATTGGTGGATCGTTTCGTCTTTTGGTAACGTATTTTGTGGTGATGTGGAAAATGGGGGTTCAATCAGCCCCTAGTGAAAAACCTTGAGGACTCCGCCGGATCCTTCACTCCGGCGGCGCAGGAACGGCAATCACGTCTGTTCATTAATGAGTCGTTCGCCCAGTTTTGGACTGCGCAAACTGTGTCCACTCTGGGAGCGCAAGTAACGGCTTTCGCGGTTCCTCTGCTGGCTGCGATCACATTACATGCGACCTCGCTCCAGATGGGGCTGTTACGCGCAGCCGAATTTGCTCCCTTTCTGGTGTTTACGTTACCGGCTGGGGTTTGGGCCGATTATGGCATTCGGCGTTCGTTGATGATCGCCGCTAACCTGATCCGCGGCATTTTCATTACCGCTGTGCCGCTGGCGGTGTTCCTTGGCTGGATGCACCTGGGGGTACTCTACCTCGTCATGTTCATCATGGGTTCTTTGAAGACCGTCTTCGAGATGGCTTATCAAACCTATGTCCCCGAGATCGTCCCCCGGGAACGCTTGGTGAATGCGAATAGCAAGATCATGATGTCGTATGCTCTGGGCCAATCGGTTGGTCCCGGATTTGGCGGCATTATGGTGGAGCTGCTCGGGGCACCCATGGCTGTCCTTACCGATGCCACCACTTATTTTCTGAGTGCAATCTGCCTATTCAAAATCAAGCATCGCGAAGTCCGGACCCGGCTCCAACGGGAAAGCATTTTTCGGCAAATTGGTGGCGGATTTCGGTTTGTAGCGGATCAACAGCACATTCGCTCATTGCTTTGGCTGGTTACCGCAAACAATTTCTTTCAGAACGCGGTGATGGCGATCCTCGTGCTTTATGCGACCCGTGAGCTTGGTATTCGGCCCGGACTCTTCGGCATCACGGTTAGTGTCGGCGGGTTGGGCGCGGTTATGGGCGCGGTTGGAGCCGAACAACTTGGCCGGCGATTCGGGCCTGGTCCTTTCGTGGTCTTTTCGACGACGGCGGTCGCGATCGCCGCGCTTTGTTTTCCGCTCATTCACAGCGGAGATCTGTTCGGCGTGATCGCCCTAGCTGTCGTATACTTTGTTTTAAGCGCGGGGAACTCTTCGATCACGGTATTCGCCTGGACTATTCGCCAGACGCTAACACCCAGTGCGGTACTGGGTCGGATGAACGGCGCGTTTCGGTTCATCGTAACCGGCATAATGCCGTTTGGAGCACTTTTTGGTGGTTGGTTGGGAGAGACGATTGGGATCAGATCTACCTTGATCGTTTCCGGTCTCGCCCTGGTGTTGATAGCGGCGTCGGGACGTTTCACGCCTTTGATGAAGCTGAAGAGTTTGGTAGTGAAAGAACTAGTGGTGGAGCCGGTCCAGAACCCTGGAGCGCTGCCTCGCTCGCGAGGCCGGAGTGAACAGGGAGACATCGTTGGATAATGTCCTTGCTCGTGCTGTGTGCTACTGGCCAGCGATCGAGACGGGGGGCTGAGATGGGGAGATGTTACGCGAGATCTTGGTTCGGTCTAAGACGGGCACAGTACAGGGCGTAGACAGAGGAAGGGCATGTGTAACGATATGGCCCTGCTCACCACGGCCTCGCAAGCGAGGCAGCGCTCCACGGCTCCGGCCTCTGGATCTTCCTGAAATCGATTGCAATTCCAGGTCCGCCCTCTAGAAGAAGTCTATGGATGAGACCATCGTTATTGATGCGGCCGGTTCAACCAGTCCGTTTCCGCATTTTTGGGAGCACATGTTTGGCTCCTGTCATGCCTCGATTACCCTATGCGAGGACTGGCGCAACGATTTGCGGACGCTCAAAGAGATCGTCGACGTGAGGTATGTGCGGTTTCACGGGATCTTTGAACGCAACGTCGGTATCTATGATCACCAGGACGAGGATGGCAATCTAGTTTTGAATTTTACCCGCCTCGATTTGATTTACGACGGTTTGCTCAGGAATGGGGTGCGCCCATTTGTAGAGCTTAGCTTCATGCCGGAAGAGTTGGCCGCAAAGAAAGTTGTCCATCCGTTTTGGTATCATCCGATCGTAGCGCCACCGAAAGATCCGAAAAAATGGTCTGAGCTCATCTATAAGTTCGCTCAGCATCTGGTCGAAAGATACGGGTTAGCCGAGGTAGCCGACTGGTATTTTGAGGTTTGGAACGAGCCGAACCTAGACTTTTGGGCGGGTAACCCGACCGAACCGACCTATTACGATTTCTATAAAATAACCGCAAACGCCTTGAAAGCGGTAAGTCCGCTTTTGCGCGTGGGTGGGCCGGCGACGGCCCAGGCGGCCTGGGTCGATCGATTCATCCAGTATTGCGCGGAAAACAAAGTGCCGGTCGATTTCGTTTCGACCCATGTCTATCCGAACGACACCTCGCTAAATGTCTTTGGAGAAAAGAAAAAGATTCCTCAGTCCGAAATGGTCGCCCTGGCGGTGCGCAAGGTGTACGACCAGGTGAAAGCTTCCGCCAATCCCGAACTGCCGATCATTTTCTCCGAGTACAATGCCGGGCTTTCCGAGGACCTGCTAGATACCCCTTACGTCGGCGCATGGTTAGCAAACACCATCCGGCAATGCAGCGGTGGGTTGGTCGCGGAAATGTCTTATTGGACTTTTACCGATGCGTTCTTCGAGGAGGGCGGCGTCTTCAAAAGCCCGTTCTCCGACGGTTTCGGGCTCATCGCCACCGGCGGAATTCCGAAAGCTTCCTACTACGCATTCAAAGCGCTTAGTCATTTGGGCGACCAACAACTGTCTCTCAATAACCAGTCCGCATTAGCGACCAGAAATTCGGCGAGTAATTCCGTGGTAGCTGCGGTTTGGAACTATGTTGCGCCCGACGAAACCGGCTCCGACCGGACCTTCCGGATTCAACTGAAAGGTGCGCCTCATACGAAATATGCTCGGTTGTACGTGGTCGATGACGATCACGGGTCGCCGCTAAAAGAATGGCAAGCGATGGGAAGCCCGGCTTTCCCAACCGCAGATCAGCAAGCCAAATTGCGTCGTCATGCCGCCGAGACATTCGCCGCTGGGGTGCAGGTGGTGGGAAAAGATCCGACCGGCCTCTCACTGACCCTGAAGCCCAGTGCCTTGGCTGTGATCGAGTTCTGCCAATCCTGAACCGCAGATAACAGAGATTTAATATCCGCAGATTACACAGATTACGCAGATTCGGTTTTGAGGTGGGTGTAGCGGAGGGCCAAACGGACGGCTCCCCTCCAGCGTCTTCCACCGAGCGCGCCCGGAACCCAGAACCGTAATCTGCGAAATCTGTGGATCATTCCTTTCCCAAACGCTGGTCAGCCCACTAACCTATCAACCGCCTATCGCGCCCCTCTTTCCCCGTTCTCATCTGAGCTTCAATCTTTTCTTATCCGTGTCCATTCGCGGTTCGGTTCGTGTCCATTCGCGGTAAAGCCCGTTATCTGCGTCAATCTGCGTTCATCTGCGGTTGGATTGTTCCTCTGCGGTTCTTTGTGATTCAGGGCGTGATTTTTCCCGGCTAACCCGCATACTACGTGTTCGATGGATACTCCGGCTGCCCGGCTTGAAAAGAAATTCAAAAGCAAGCACCGGTTAATCGAGTCCGAGATCGGTAAAACCCAAAAGGCGGCTCTTCAGCGGTTACTGAAGGAGGGGCGGGTGGTGCGGGCACGAGCTTATTATCTAGCCGGTTATGAACCTACGGTTGAGTCCGAGAGTGAGAGGACTTTAGAGAAGCTGCTTTCGCGGCCTAGTCTTTTTCGGCGGACAGCCTTGAGTCCTAGATACAAAGAGAGTCAGCCTTTCTTTCGCTCGGCATTATCCAAGCTTTTGGCCGAAAAACGTGTGATCAAGCTGGCAGCCGGCGGCCGAGACGGCGAATATTTCATTCACAGCGGCCACTTGCTAAATATGCTGGATGGCGGCGGATCGGGATCCTCAGAATCCTCTGAGGTCCGCCAAGGAGGCGAGAACCATAAAAAATTAACGGGTCGAATTTGCAAAGCTTACGAGCGTTTAACGCGGGACAAAGGGCGGCGTTCGGTTTTTATTTCAGATCTGCGACGAATATCTGAAACTAGTTGGGAAGAACTCCGCGGGTGGATTGAGCAAGAAATTGTGGCGAAAGGCCAAGGCCAGCTTGACGAAGGAGATTGGGGGGCAGCGACCGAGGAACAACGGGCTGCTGCGGTCGAGCTTTGGGGCCGTAAGCGTCTCTACATTGCACTAGCGCCTTGATTTGAAATAGCATGGCCCTTGCAGCATGAAACCGGTGACTCCAACTTCGTCAACCAACCCGTTCGAAAAGGACGTCGTACACGAGCCACGCGATCATCCGCCTTCGGTCTCTTCGCTCAACCAAGAGACTCTGGATCGGTTGTTAAGCCAGTTTAGGAACGTTAAGAGTTCCGGGGAATCGGCGACGCAGAAAGCGGAATTGATTTTATCGCCGGCCCCAGGCTATGGCAAAAGCCATTTGGTTGGCCGCTTCTTTAAAGAACTGGGCAATCAAGCGGTGCGGGTTTACGTCCCGCCATTCGAGACCACATCGACGTATTGGCAGTCCATCCTTCTCCTGACGGTGGATGAGTTGGATCAGGCTGCTGACTGGGATAGCCGCGGTTTTGAAGAGCCAACGCAGTTGGACGCCTTCGCGGAAGCGGTGCTTCGGTCCCTGGCCGCGGCCGCGATTCGCCGAGGAGCTATCCAGGTTATCCGAGGCGACCTTTCTGCCGAAGCTTTCGAGAGTTCTCCCGAGGTCTCGTTGCGAGACGGCCAGGACCGGGCAAGCGTTTGGTTTCGAGGACATTTTCTCGACGATCTTCTCCCGATCTTGCGCCAACAATTGGCGCCTCTCAGACTGAAGTCCGCAGAATGGCCGCGGATGCTTTTCGCTTATCTGACGGCTCCGCCCGGTTCCGATGATCGCCAATCTTGTCTGACTTGGTTTCGTTATGAGCCGCTCGACGAGAATGTCTCTGCTCTTTGGCAGCTTCCTCGAGCGGAAAACCCCGTACCTGAGCCGGTGGAAAACGTCAATGTCGGCGCGTGGACCCGGTTGTCCGATCTCTGCACGCTTTCCCGGTTCTATCAGCCGTTCGTATTCTGTTTTGACCAAACCGAAGGCTACACGGTCAGGCCTGAATTAATGTCTCAATTCGGCAATACCGTCTCCCGGATTGTCGCCGAGTGTAGCTGCCAATTAACGGTGGTCACGGCTAACCAGAATATCTGGGACGCGAGATTGTTGCCGGGGATGGACGTTGCTTACCGGGACCGGTTCTCGGAGCCGCATCTTCTGAAGCCGCTTTCACGGGCTGAAGCCTTAGAGCTCATCGACTTGAGGCTGAAATCCTGCTCGCCACCGGAACAGGCGGTTCGTAAGCTTAAGGATCCTGAATGGCTGGATTCCGTGTTCGTTGGAGCGCGAGGGATTCCGGCGCGTGAATTCATGAAGCTGTGCCGTCTGCGCTGGGACGGTAAGTCAACGACCGATGTTCAGCGCCGGCCGCTAGCGGAGATTTACCAGGAATATCTGGCGGAATTCCTAGCGAACCCACACTGGCTGAAATTCGATCCTGACACTTTCCGTTGGCTAGTGCAGGGACCGTTCGTGATGGGGAGCAACATCGCTTGCAAACCGATTTCCCTTAAAAACGGTTATTTTGAACTGATGTGGCAAAAGGGAGATACCGCTGAGGTAATGTTCGGTTTTCTGCATGAAGGCCAGCATAATCAATGGAAAAAGATCGCTCAGTTGAGCGAGGAATGGGCTAGCGGCCAATCCGGGAAGCTGACCAAAGCGGTTTTCTTCCGGACTCCGGAGCTAAGCAAGGTGCCCAAGCCGAACTGGAAGGCCACCGGCGAGCTCATCGAGAAAGCGTTGAGCAGAAATTTGGAACTCATCACTCTGACTTCCGAAGAAACCGCTCGTCTCTACTCAGCTCGTGATCTCTATAACGAGGCCTTAGCCGGAAATGCCGATGGCTATTCCGGCTCCGAGGTACTGGAATATTTGGTCGACGAACTTGGCAATTGGCGGCAACGGCTGTTGAGGCCCAGGGCGCGGTAGGGCGAAACACTCGGCGCGCCGAGGGTCTTGTTTGATCTACAATTTGGCCGCGCCGGTTTTGAGCCGCGACCCAAGGCGTACCCTCGGTATACAATTCGCGCGAACCCAACGCCATATTCACGAAAACGGTTTGGCGAAATCAACGCACGCAACGGCTCAAAACCAGCGCGGAGTGGCCTATGCGGTGAAGCCACACCTTCGGCGCGCCGAGTTTTTCGCCCTACCGGGGGGAACCGGACCGTCAGGGGTGGTCGGGCAAGTAATCAGTAATCAATGAGACTCGTCCGCGGAAAGGCTTACTGATTACTGACACACTGATTACTGATTACTTCGTACCACCCTCAATGCGTGCCATTACGCCCGCACTACCCGCCACCTTTTGGCGTAATACTCAGGTCTTTGATTTTACCTGTCTTCGAAACCACGGCTGTAAACCCAAAGTCGTCCCCGGAGTCTTCATTAATGATAACGGTGGACTCGCCTTTGATTTCCACCTCTTCCGGAGATATCCAACGAGCGCTTTTGAATGTTGGAAGCACCACCTTCCCAACCTTATTTAAGGACGCATTGAAAGCGGTGGCCAGCTTCGCTCGAAAGAGCGTGTCCAAATCTTCGTAGAAGAGCCGGTGCCTGATTTTTCCGGAGTGAAGAATAATCAGGTCCCGTTTTCCAGATTTATCGACCACCAACGTAGTCGTATTGTCCGGAGAAACGATCTTGATCGCGTCGTCGGCAAAAGCCGCCGCGACCGTCATTAGGAAAACAAGTAGGAAGCAGAGTTTCATGGGATGGAAAGCAACTCGCTTTTGGATCAGAAAATCAGGGGTAAGACAATCTCAGAGTTTGGTTGGGAATCAGTCCCTTCGGGATTTGTCGGACTTTGTCCCGAAGGGACTTCAGGACTCAGCCCGGGGTTTTAACCCCGGGTAGGCATCCACATCATGAACCCGCCCTCACCAGGCGCTTCGTTCTCGTCCTCGAATCCGGCCACGCGGAGTGATGGAGTGCGGGAGTGTTGGAGTACTGCGCCAGATTCGAATTGCACCCGCGTAGCGGGTTGAAGATGCTCACCAGGCGCATCAAAATCGTCCTCGTGCTTCCGACTTCGCCGACGTTCTTCTTATGGAGCGTGCCTCGCTTGCGAGGCCGATTTTGAGCGCGTGGCAGCGCAGAACGTGGGGCTACGTCGGACCGGCTGTGCTCGTGCTCGAAAAGTGGGGTTGGGGTAGCGGAGTGTCGGAGTATTGCTCCTGCTGCGTATTGCACCCCGCAACCGCGGGGTTGGGCATGCTGTAAGGGCGGCAGATTATCCGTTCCGGAGTTTGTTCGACGTCTGGTGGCAACGCCCATCCTGCCGACCCGTTGGGGCGGACCTTTCTAAATCGATTACCCGGGGTTAAAACCCCGGGCTGAGTCCTGTGGTCCATTCGGGACAAAGTCCGACACCCTTCGGAGACGGGAATTGACCCTCCACCTGGTTCGAATAACAGACGCTGGTCGGGTCGTTAAGACATGGGCCGAACAGCGGGATTCGAGTGAATCCGTAGGACTCATAAAGGGCCATCGCGGCGCCTTGGCGGTTGCCGGTTTCAAGCAGGAGCATTTCGTACCCAAGCCGAGCCGCCTCGTCTTCCAGCCGGACTAACATTGCGCGGCCGGTGCCGACGCGACGGGCCCGGCGAAGGACGTACATCCGGCGTACCTCTGCAGTCCTGTCATCCAGTTTCCTCAGAGCTCCACAACCGACCGGATTTCCATCCAAAAAGGCAATAAGATAGGTATCGCCTGGTCGACGTGGCTGGTTGGTCGGCATCGGAGTTGCCGGATCGACTAAGTCCTGGTAAAGCTCTCGAGCCTCCAACGCGGTTTCGTGGAGTAGAAATAGCGCCTCGTCGCTGAGTGGATCCCTCGCTTCGATGCTAAGACCGACCTGCGACCTATGCCCCACACCCCGAGAACTGCAGACGGTGACCCCAACTGGGAACCGCGAACCGCGAACGGTGAACGATAAACCGTTATGGGGTGGTCGACGGGACTCGAACCCGCAACAGCTGGAACCACAATCCAGGGCTCTGCCATTGAGCTACGACCACCGTTTCCCAAGGGAGTTTTAGACTACCTCAACTTCGGTATTCGCCAAGAGGATTTTCGTTTCGATCATTCACCTTGGGATTTTCCTCGGTGTATGTTACGGTACGGACTTTTGCACAAGTCTCAGAGGTGAGACTGCGCCTTTGTCGAGTGAAGGTTCCACAAAACGGCCTAAGTCCAGCCTTGCCCGAGTACAGACCAGAGGATGGTCCGCGCGGTCTTTCTATCCGCGACAAGTTATTAGTTTTTACGTTGGCCTTACTGAGCATTGCCATCCTGGGTCTTTCCTCGGCCGCTTTTTTTCTCTCTTCGAGCGCGTTGAGACGGGCCCGCCTCGACGGATTCAGGTCGTTGCGTGGGTCTTTTTCGGAGGTGATTTCCCGATTCTTCGCGGATCATCGCCGTGGAATCGCTACCCAGGCTGAGAGTCAGACTTTCCGGTACGCGGCCTCGGAATTATCCGCAGGCTACCAGGAGTTGATTGACGACCTGGAAGATGCCGGGGTGTCAGTGGACGACGCGCTGATAGCTAGTCTCCGCGACCGGCTTCGGATCGCATATGAAAAGTATTTCGCTACGATGTCCGCGCTGGATATTTCCAAACGCGCTGTTGCTCAAATAGGGGACCTGAGCCGGGAAGGAGTGATCGTTCAGTTCGTCTACATCCTGGGCCGCTCGGGCGGTTTTGGCGCTCCAGCGGAGAACGAATCAGGAGGAGAAAACTCCGATGCGCTAGCGTCAAGGATCCGAACTGCCTTTTCAAAAACGACCTACGCCAGGGCCGTCGAACGCTATCAGCCATCCATTGAGTCCGTGGTCGGAAGAAACCGCTACAACGACCTGCTCTTCGTCGATAACCGGGGCAACGTAGTCTACAGCTTTGGGAAGAGTTGGGATCTCGGCACGAACGTGGTGAGCGGGTGGTTAGCTAACACCAACCTCAAGAAAGTCTTTGTAGGCGCCTGGTATGGTCCCCCCGGGGCGACTGGCTCGGCGGACGCAGATCATGTGATGATCACTGATTTGGAAGACTATCCGGCGAAGAACAACCGGCCGGTGATGTTTCTGGGCTGCGCAATCAGTGACCGGTTGGGCGAACAGCAGGGTGTTCTGGTTCACGAGATCGATGGCCGCCAGATAACCAGCATCACCACGTTCGATGAACATTGGACCCAGGTTGGTTTAGGGAGATCCGGAGAAGCTTATATCGTGGGGCCAGACCGGCGTTTGCGAACAGAGTCCCGGTTTCTGCAAGAGTTGCCGGCGGCGCTGACGATTCCGAGCTACAGTGAAAACGGGTCACCGGATGGGCGGACTTCGATCCTTGCTTTTCCATTGCACAATCAGGCGGTTGATCAGCTCTTTTCGGAGAAAGCGCGAAACGGAACGGGGGAGGTGACCTTTCTCGATGAACGCGGCCGAGAATCGCTCGGGGTCTTCGGAATGCTACCGCTTATTGACCTAAACTGGGGCTTGGTCATCAGGATCGACACCGACGAAGCCTTTAAGCCGGCACAAGATCTCGCGCGGCTGGTGGCCATTGGCGGTTTGTTGATCCTGGTTTTCGCGATCGGGGGCATTATCGTCTTCTCTCACTTCCTTTTGGGCCCCATCGGGCAACTGGTGGCAACCGCGGAAAAGATCGGTGGTGGAGATCTATCGGCGCGAGCTCGGGTGATGACTTCGGACGAGGTCGGTTTCCTGGCTTCGCGATTTAATAACATGGTTGATCAAGTGGTGGCGGGAACCAACCAGATCAGGAAGATCTTGGAGACGGTTAACGAGGGGTTGTTCATTATTGGGCCCGACCTTATAATTCAACCCGGTTACTCGAGGGCGACGTCAGAGATCTTTCACCGGGACATAGTAGGTCTTCACTTCTTGGATCTACTGCGGCCAACCGGCCAAACATTGGAGCCAGTACTGGCGCCGGCGACCTTGGAAGCAGCCGCGTTATACCTGGAGTTGCTTCAGAACCCTAAGATCAAGGACAAATTGATTGCCCAAACCAACCCCTTACTCGAAGTCGAATTTCGGCAACATGACCCGAAAGGAGCCCGGACCCGCTTCTTAGAGTTCCGGTTCAATCGCGTTCTGGCGGCAGGGAAGCCGACGCACATCATGGTTACGGTGTTGGACGTCACCACGAGTGTGTCGCTGAAGCGGCAGATTCGCGAAAGCGAGGCGAAAGCCCAAACCCAGATCGAAATGTTGTTTGGGATAATGCACGTCGATCCGCACACCCTGCAGGAATTCCTGACGCATACGGAGACGCAGACCGACACGATGGTGAATGCGCTGGAAGCGGGCCAATTCGCAAGCAAAACGGGAGAAACCGCGGAACAACGTTCGACCCGGTACGGACGCCTGTTACAGACAATCTTGCGCTCGCTCCATCTTATAAAAGGGAATGCGACTGTGATCCACCTTTCCTACTTTGAGAATCTAGCGAACCAACTCGAAGACGAGGTGCTCGCCATCCAACAAGCAGAGGTAATCTCCGGTGAGCACTTTCTGCCAATTACGACCGGCTTAGGCCAGATGAGGGACCGCATCAACATGACGCGGGAGCTGATTGATCGATTGCTTGAGATGCAAAAGGTCTTCAGCCCCAAATCGTCGACGCTGAACGGTGAGTTCGATGCTCTGGCAGAACTTGCGGAAGAGGTCGCTCGGAGGAGCGGCAAGAGGGTCCATGTAACGTTCGATTTAGCTGCACTAATTCCGGTTGAGCCGAAATCGTTCTCGGAAACGGTTCACACCATCTTGACTCAACTCGTCCGCAATGCAGCCGCTCATGGCGTAGAACTGCCGTTTCAGCGAGTGAACAGCGGGAAGCATCCCGTCGGCGATATACACATTTTCTCTTGTCGACCGCACCCGTATTGTTTTGAATTTGGAGTACGAGACGATGGAAGAGGGTTAGACTTCTTGGCTCTTCGCAGGCGGGCCGTAGCAGCTGGGTACGCAGATAAGGAGGCGATCGGGCAGTGGACCGAGGCAGCGCTCACTGACCTGTTGTTTAAACCAGGATTTACTACCCTCGAACAATCGACTCGGGACGCTGGCCGCGGGATTGGGCTGGACGCTGCGCAAGATCTAGCTAAACGATGCGGCGGCGAGATTAAGGTTTCATCTAAGATGGGAAGTTTTACTGAGTTCCGTGTCAGGATTTCGACGAATGAAGCTTTTGATTGTTGACGACTCGAGCGTGGTCCGCCTTGCTATCGAGCGCGACCTCGAGAAGGGTGATATTGCCGAGGTGGATCAGGCGGCAGACGGCGAAGAAGCAGTTCGACTCTATCAAGAGAAGCTGCACGATGTGATTACGCTTGATATCACCATGCCGAGAATGGACGGGCTGACCTGTCTTGAGAACCTCCTCAAAATCAATCCAGAGGCTAAGATTTTGATCATTTCCGCGCTGCGCGACCGGGGTACGGCGCTAATCGCTTTGAAACGGGGTGCTCGCGGTTTTTTATGCAAACCAATCAACCCGGACGAGCTCCGAGAAGCTTTCGAGCTCCTGCTTACTGATTAGCTGTGAAAATGAACGACGAGGATATCCGGATTTTCATTACAATGGCGCGCCGCTATTTCGAGGCTTTGGAGCCAAAACCGACTCTCGTTATAGAGCCGCCGTTTTTAAGGGACGAACTGGGTCCGTTATTGGAGTACACGGGGATCATCCCAGTAAGTGGGCGTTGCGAAGGGGCCGTTTGTTTCACTGCTAACGGCGGAATGCTGGAAACGATTCTATCGCTGCTCAAAGACGACCGACGTGACGACGCTGCGAAGCGGGACTTGGTTGGCGAAATCGCGAATACACTTAGCGGTAACGCGCGTGAGGAATTCGGTAGCGACTTCCGGATTTCGGTCCCGAACGTTATCGTCGGCCCAAGGCTAAGCGCCGATCTCCGCACCGGGGGACGAAACTACGCTATCCCGCTAAATTGGCGATCCGAGACCGCGTATCTGTTAGTGAGTCTTAAGTAGGGTTGGTGGAACGTGCCTCCCGACCGATCATGTCGGCAGGCCGAAGCGCCTGGAGGGGAGCCGCTTTGCAGGATGGCAGCTCTGTAAGGTGGCAGCAGGCGGCTCCCGGGAACGTTCTATCAGGTGTTTGCTCTATCGCTGCTTGGATGTTGCTGGCTGCAATCGCCTAACATCGTGGGTAAAATTCCAAGCGCTGGGTCATTCTCGGGAGCCGCTTGCAGCCAACCGATAGATCTGCCGTCTTACAAAGCGGCTCCCCTCCAGGCGGTCAGGCGTGGTGCGCGAGTCGGCCGACCCGACCGACACCGAGCACGAGCAAACCGCCCAACTGCCGAAAAATCCCCCTAACGCAAGAAAAAAGAGAAACGTTTGAACGCTCCCTGCTGGGGCCTGTCTACATTACTGGTTAAGGCGATTCGGGTCTGCGCACGATTTCTCTCGACTTCTACTCCTTGGCGTGCGCAGCCCGGATCATTTTTTAGGACGATTTCTTGCTGACGCTGATGCCATTGGGCTAGGCTCGGGCCGAGCATGCGAAATACCGTCCTAGTGGTCGATGACGAGCCGGATGTAGTCGATCTTGTTCGCTATCATTTGCACCGTTCCGGCTTCGAAGTCCACGTCGCATTGACTGGAGCGGGTGGCCTCAACGCAGCGAAAGAGCGACGTCCTGACGCCATTATTCTTGATATCATGCTCCCCCACATGACGGGGATCGAGGTGCTTAAAGCGCTGAGAGCCTCAACCGAGACCTCCGCCATCCCCGTCGTCATTCTCACCGCCAAAGCGGAAATCTCGGATCGTATTCTGGGCCTCGAGCTGGGTGTCGATGACTACCTTACTAAGCCGTTCAGCCCTAGGGAGTTGGTTCTTCGAGTCCAAAACCTGCTAAGACGGCTCCGAACGGTTGAGTCCGCCTCGGTTCTCAACGTGGATGAATTTCGGCTCGATAAAAACAACTTCGAGATCAGCGTTAGCGGCAAGCGCCTCGAGCTAACCACCACTGAGTTTAAGTTGTTAGTCGCTCTGTTGGAAAGGCGGGGACGCACGCTTTCGCGCCAGACTTTGCTGCAAGACGTTTGGGGCTACGAAAACGTTATCGATACTCGGACCGTGGACACCCATATCAGACGACTCCGAGAAAAACTCGGGGAAGCCGCAGACAGGATTGTCACCATACGGGGCGAAGGGTACCGTTTCTTGGCGAATCGAGCGCCGTGACCACAACTTGGCTGATCGCTCTGTCCGTTCTCCTTTGCGGATCCATGGTCACAACCTGGATCCTGTGGCGCGAGCTTTCTCGCATCCGCAATGACACGCGCCGCCTGGCCGAAGAGTCGCGAATCAGTACCGGTGGCAAGGGACCGGCTGTCGTTCGCGAAATCTATCATCAGTTGCGCCGGATTGAACATCGGCAACGCGAGATGGCACAGCTGGTGGCCGCCGAAGATCTGAGCCTCAGAGCGATTTTGGGGAGCATGAGCGAGGGCGTTTTAGTTGCGAATTCGGATCTCACCGTCCGTCTGGTTAACGAACGGCTGCAGCGGATGTTCTCTTTCTCGCGGGTCCCAGTAGGGCGGACGATTTTAGAAGTCTTTCGTAATCATCTCCTCCATCAGATGGCGCAGACGACGGTCGAGACGAACCAACCTCAAGAAAACGAGATCCCAGTTGATATCCGAGACGGTGACAGGTTTGTGCCGAAGCATTTTCAAGTAACTTCCGTCAGTTTGCGCCGGCCGCAGCCGGAAGGCTCTGCCGGTATCCTGGTTGTGTTTCACGATGTCACCCAGATTCGATCCCTGGAGGCGGTGCGAAAGGATTTTGTCGCTAACGTCTCGCACGAACTTCGCACCCCTCTTTCTATTCTGACCGGGTACCTGGAGACGCTGCTGGAGTCCAGTCCAGATGCAGCCACTCGCCGCCGCTTTCTAGCAATCATGCACAAGCACGCCCAGCGGCTCAATCTGCTGGTGGACGATTTGCTTGAGCTTGCGCGTTTGGAGTCGCGAGAACCGCACCTGAACTGGGAGCGTTTCCAGCTTCAATCGTGTATCGAAAAAGTTTTAGAGAAGTCCGAACCGATGATCCAGGCATCCGGCGCCGTGGTCGAAACCAGGATGGCTCCGGGTCTGCCCGTCATCGAGGCAGACCAAGTCAAAATTGAGCAGGCCATTTCCAATCTGCTCGATAACGCTTTGAAATACGGCGGCAAATCGGAGCCGAAGGTGTTGATTGAGGTCGATTTTACGCCCGTGGAAGTCGTCCTGAAGGTAAGGGACAATGGGCCGGGGATTCCGCTGAGTGATCAGCCTCACATCTTCGAGAGATTTTATCGAGTTCATAAGGATCGCTCTCGGGATGCCGGCGGCACTGGCCTAGGCTTGTCGATCGTGAAGCACACCGCTCAAGCCCACGGCGGAAACGTTGAGTTAGCGAGCTCTCCCGGCCAGGGAGCGACGTTTATCATTCGACTGCCGCGGGTGGACGTGGAGCACTAGGGGCCAAACTTGGTGGGGCGAGGCTCCCGAAAGACCGAACCGTTTTCGCAAAGCGATTCGTATTCACCTGATAAGGGACATTGCTAGACCCTAGACGCGCCGAGCCGTGGTGCAGCGGTTGGCCACGGCTCGGCGCGTTTATAGACTTAACCGTATCAAGTAATTGGTGTGCGTCGATTTTCTCCGGTGAAACGTCTTGGACGTTCGGGAGCCTCGCCCTACCAAGTTTGATCGCCGTTCCGCTACTAGGCTCCTCGCCGTCGTTCCGCCTCTGCCATCGCTCGGTCGATCAACAGCGTCGCCAGATGTTGAGTGCCTTTATCTAGCGCCGCATTCGCGGATTTCAGGCGCTGGATGTCGTTGCTTTCCAACGCATCGGCTACCGCGCTAACCAGAACCTCGATTTCTTGCCTGTCTTTCTGAGTCAATTGATCGCCGACTAAAGTCAGAGCGCTTTTAACCGCGGGTAAAAGCTCATTACTTTTAATGGCGGTTTCAGTCCAGACGCGCTCGGACATATCATCGAATGCATGAGTTACAGATTCAGCGATCATCTGTTCGACCGCTTCGTCAGAGACGTCGACCGCGCTGGTTAGATCGAGTAACTGCTGCTGCCCCGTACTGGTATCGCGAGCTAACACGTGAAGAATCCCATTCGCGTCGATCTCAAACTGGATACCAACCCGAGCGACTCCTTTGGGAACGGGCGCGAATTCAATCTCAAAGCTTCCCAACTCCCAGTTATCCTTGGCGAGCTCGCGCTCTCCTTGCAACACTTTGATTCGCATCGATCGTTGGTGTGCGACTGCGTTGGTGAACATCTCGCCGGCCTTGCAGGGAATTGTTGTGTTTCGGGGGATGATCACGTTCATAAGACCCCCAAAAGTCTCGACGCCTAGCGACAAAGGAGTCACATCGAGCAGCACGATACTTTGAATCTCACCGGAGATGATGCCGGCCTGGATGGTGGCGCCGATGGCCACGGCTTCATCCGGATTTTGAGAGGTGTTCGGTAGCCGCTGAAAGATCTCAGCAACCAACTGACGCACGATCGGCATCCGGGTAACTCCGCCGACGAGGATAACATCATTCAAGTCGCGAGGGACAACCTTTGCGTCGTCCATCGACCGCAAACAATGGGAGCGGGTCCGGCGAATGAGCGGTCGGGTAATCGCTTCCAGCTCCTGCCGGCTCAGTAAATAGCTGAACCGGCGATTACCGGAAAGAAATGGGATTTCGATTTGAGCCGCGTTTTCCTCCGACAATCTCAGCTTGGCGTCATGCGCCAACTCGCGAAGCCGAGCCGAAAACAATGGCTCTCTCAGTTCATGCCGGATCTCCGGGTGTCGGGCAGTGATGCGCTCTTCGAGCAGACGAACTAGTTCTCGGTCAATATCGTCCCCTCCTAAGCGCGTGTTGCCGTTTGTCGAGAGAACGCGAAAAACCCCCTCATTTAGTTCAAGGATCGAAATGTCAAAAGTGCCTCCTCCGAGATCGTACACCGCGATCTTGGCCCGATCGTTTAGCCGATCGAGTCCGTAAGCCAATGCAGCAGCGGTCGGTTCATTGATGATCCGCTCCACCGTAAATCCGGCTGCTTCCCCGGCTCTCTTGGTAGCTTGGCGCTGTAAATCGTTGAAGTAAGCGGGGACCGTGATCACGGCCCGGTCGACAGAGTAGCCCAGAGCCTTCTCCGCGTCAGCCTTGAGCTTGCGGAGAATAATGCTGGAGACTTCCTCTGGAGTGACGGTTCTGTCTCCGACCACGATACTGGTCTTTCCCTGGACATCGACGACCTGGAACGGAAAACTGTCTTTGCCGGTCTCTCCGGGACGGGTCCCCATTAGTCGCTTAACTGAAAAGACGGTTCGCTCGGGTGAGATTGCCTTCATCCGCCCGGCTGGCTGCCCGACCAACGGTTCACCTGAAACCGGAAAATGTACGGTCGACGGCGTCAAACGGGATCCTTCAGAATCGGCCAGCAGGATAGGAAATCCTGAGTCCATGATTCCGATCAAGGAATTCGTTGTGCCTAAATCGATGCCGACGATTTGACTCATAAGCCTGCGTATCTCACAAATCGTCACCGATTTGTGAGATACGCAGGCTATGGCAGAACCACTCGGCTGAGCCTCGCGATTCTGCCACTATCTAGAACCGATCGCGGTGGGAATTGTTTCTTCAAAGTTAAATAAATATTTATCACATCGGATGATTAGTTTCGGAATCTTCAAGCAAGAATTAGCAGCAGAAGATCGGGCTTAAGCCGAACATTCTGCTGCCATAGCGCGAATTATTGATAAATCGGTGGCGATTTATCAATAATTCGCGCTCTCTTGGAACCGAAGCCGCCTTTCGCCGATCTGCGCAAGCCATTTTTCAACAAATCGCAGATCGTAAGCGATCTGCGCGAGTGAATCCCGGTCTGTCGGTTGATCGCTGGGCCATCTGGCGTCGATCTGTGCTATCGCCTGCAGCAGTACTTCCTTCTGAGAGGTAAGCCCTTCGGTTAGTTTGTCCAAACCCGTTAAGAGGGATTGACCTTCGCCGATCTTAATCGCGCGGAGTAGTGAGCTGGTCTCTTGAGAAAGCGGCTGAAGCATACGGTCAAATTGCTGCAGACCAATTGCCACTTGGCCGAACCAAGAGCTGACTTCAGCGCTTGCTGCCTTGAGCTGAGGCTCATCACCGGAGAGGGCCAGCAGATGCAAGATCCTAGACGCCGGGTCACGAAGCGTCCGGAACGCCTCGTTCAAGGTTGCAAAATCGCCGTCGGCTGCGCGATCTGGATGAGTGGTTTTGCTCTTATTAGCAAATAAATCGCCCAGAACAGCTACGTCGATCACCGGCCGCGGTTGTAGCCCGAACACCGCAAAGAAATCGATCATGCCGAGAAACTCTCGCCACAAGAGCAATGAGCCACAGCGTTAGGATTGGTCACTTTGAAGCCTCCCTTCTGCAGATCATCGCTGAAATCAACCAGCGAACCGCTGACAAACAATGCGCTTTTTGGATCAACGACAACTCGAACCTGATTTGATTCTACTAGAATGTCACGATTCATCGGGCCGTCGACGAGGTCCATTTTGTATTGTAACCCGGAACAGCCCCCTCCGATTATCGCTACCCTGAGCGCTCCCGCAGGTCGACCCTGACGTTCCAGAAGCTGCGCTAACTTGGCTGCCGCCCTTTGGGTGACCTTAACCAAGCGCTCATTACCGATCTTATACCTAACCTCGACTCCTGGATTCACCAGGGAATATGAAGTCGGCCCGCCGAAAATCAACCAGCCTGGCATCGTGTGGCCAGTTGTCGGCGTTGCGAACGATTTTGAAGGCGAATGCAAAATCTCACGCAAGACGCAAAGGCGCAAAGGTACGGAAGAGGGAAAAGCGCCTACGTTTACCTGAACGCGTTAGCTGGAAACCACTCCGGCGTCGACGGTCCACCGGGGGCGACACGAAATGTAAGGCCGCACGGATCTCGGGCGATCATGCCCAATCACCAATCACTTCTCACCCCGTCTGTACCTTTGCGTCTTTGCGTGAGATTTTTTCTGATTTATCCCTTGCGGATCACGATCTCGACGCGCCGGTTTAATTGCTGCTGCTCGACTGAGCGATCCCCCGGCACCAGCAACCGGGTCTTACCGTATCCCTGGGTCTGAATCCGGCCGGCATCTATACCCATGTTCTGCACCAGCCAATCCTTTACCGTTTCCGCGCGTCGTTCGCTCAGGTCCATGTTGTAGTCGTCGCTGCCGAAGGAATCGGTATGCCCTTCCACTTTGAAAACGGCCTGCGGATTCCTTTGAATCAGCCGGCCAAGTTTCTGCAGGCTGGCAGTGGCCCCTTCCCGGAGAGTGGCCGAGTCATAGTCGAAGAGCAGGTCGGTCGGCATCAAGATCGGCGCGGTGCCGCTACCGACGCGGCCGGATCCCGACAGAAGTTCGTCCAGGTTGCTGAACCCTGATGGAATCCCTGACTCTCCTGAGATATTGCCGTCGCCCGAGTCTTCGTTAGTGGCTCTTCCAGGGTTTTTCTTGTTACCACTTGCCAATTTCGGCTTTGGACCGGTGACCCCCGGTTTTTCGTTGATCAGTTTTTGCCTGGCGTCACTGAGCTCCTTGTCCATGACCAGGGCGCTCTCCGCTGCAGCTTTGGTTGCGGCATTCCGGGTCGCTTGCGTATCGACCGTCGGTTTTTCTTTGAAGTCAGGAGCTTGAGGTGTGCTCACTTGAGGCGTCGCCCGAACCTCTTTCATGTCCTGCTCGAAAGACCCATCAAACTGGGTGACTCCCTTCGCACTTCCACCGGCCGCGCCGTCGTTTGTGAGAGTTTTACTCTCCTGACCCTGTGGCTCCAGCAATTTCTCGTCGACTTGCACCCGATTAACGCTGAAAGCCCTTGGTACCAACCGGGGAGTGTTTGAGGTTTCGAAACTGTGCAGAATCTTTCTGCTAAAACCGAAGAAAAGGGCGCCGTGCAAGATCAGGGAAAGCGCTGCGGCCGGCAATAACCAGCGCATTAGCGAGACGGAACTGTCCGCTACATTGTCGTCCAAAGAGTACGGCATATTCGGTCCGGCCTAAGGATACCATTTCGTGCGAGAGACGCCAGTGGGCTGGTTGGAGTGCCAGGAGGGTGGCGGCAAGTAATCAGTAATCAGTGGGTCAGTAATCAGTAACTGCTGGTCTTTCCGGCGGCATACCAGCCGCGCACTGATTACTGACTTATTGATTACTGATTACTTATCCTAAGAGACCTGCTCGTGCAAAAACGCCGGGATATCCGCGATTGGCAACCGCTTTTGCTCCATCGAGTCGCGATAGCGGACCGTGACCGTGTCCCGGTTTGCGGGACCATTTTCTCCAATCGTGTCGAAATCGACGGTGATCCCGAAAGGCGTTCCAGCCTCATCTTGCCGGCGATAGCGCCGGCCGATCGCGCCGGTCTCATCGTAAAAGACAGACAGGTCGCCGCGCAACATCCCAACAATCTCTTTGGCTTTCCTTACCAACTCTTCGTTGTTCTTGAGCAAGGGAAACACCCCGCACTTGATCGGCGCCATTCGAGGATGAAGCCGGAGAACAATCCTGGTTTCTGACTTACCTTTTTCGTCAGTTACAGTTTCTTCGTCGTAGGCCGAGCATAGCAGAGCCAGCATTGCCCGATCGATCCCGACACTGGGCTCAACCACATGAGGGATGATGTGCGTCTTCGTCTCCTCATCGAAATAGTCCAGCGGTTTACCGCTGAACTTTTGGTGTTGGCTCAAATCAAAATCGGTTCGGTACGCGATTCCTTCCAGTTCTTGCACCCCGAACGGGAACTCGAATTCAATGTCGTACGTTCCTTTCGAATAATGAGCGCGCTCCTCGGGCGGAATCGAATGAACGTGCAGCTTATCGGAAGACAAGCCGATATCGTTCAAAAACCTGAGTCGCTCCTTGAGCCAGTACTCGAGCAGTTCAAGCCCTTGATGAGGGAAACAGAAATATTCTAACTCCATCATCTCGAACTCGCGTGACCTGAAAATGAAGTTTCGTGGATTAATCTCGTTTCGAAATGCCTTGCCGATTTGGGCGATACCGAACGGGAGTTTCTTTCGTGAGACCTCGAGCACATTTCGGAATTGCACAAAGATGGCCTGGGCAGTTTCAGGCCGGAGATAAGCGATGGCAGAATCATCTTCGGTCGCGCCCACGAAAGTCTTAAACATCAGGTTAAACGCTCTAGGCTCAGTTAGATCGAAGCTGCCGCAAACCGGACATTGCTTCTGACCGTTCTTTTCCGGCAACTGATCTGCTCTTAGCCGGGATTTGCAGTTGCGGCAGTCCACCATCGGGTCGCTGAAGGTGGCTTCATGGCCGCTGGCTACCCATACCTGACGATTCATGAGGATCGATCCGTCCAGGCCAACGACATCGTCTCGTTCCCTGACCATCCGGCGCCACCAAAAATCCTTGAGGTTCCTTCTTAGCTCGACCCCGAGCGGTCCGTAATCCCAGCAGCCGTTCAATCCGCCATAAATTTCGCTGGATTGAAAAACAAAGCCTCGCCGCTTGCACAAGCTGACTATCTTTTCCATTCGATCTGAAGCGGCCTTCTTTTGGCTCATAAGAGAGAGGAAGTTTGCACGCTCTGAGGATGCGTCAATAGCTGCAGCTAGGGCCGAGCTCCGAGGCTCCCTCGGCAGCGGCCCGTTGCCCATGCACGTCAACCTAATGAACCGGCGCGGGGCCGGCCCCTCACCGGGAGGGCGCGCGTCCTCGCGCGCCGCAAAGACGTTCTCGAAGCCAACGGTGTATTTTCGTCCCTTGATCGGAGAAGGCTCTCGGCTTCGGGAACAATCCGGCAGCTGCCGGACGGGGACGCGATCCCTCCCAGCGCTGGGCCTCGCGGCTGCCTGGTATAGCCTGCATCCTCTACAAATGGCTGTGCATTCAGGGGGATGCAGGCTAAACTAGAGGGCTAAACTAGAGTAGAGAATGCCCAACGAGCCCATCGATCCCGCCGAGCAGTCCATCGGCGATGGCTTTCAAAATTTAGTGCGTCAGCCGAAGAACAAAACGCCAAAGGGCGTTTGGGTGATTGTTGGGCTAGCCATTATCTTCGCGCTAATCGCGTTTGGGATTGCGGGCTTTATTGTATTTGAAGCCGTAATGGCAAAACGCCACAGCGGCGAAGTTACGCCGGCCGTTGCCAGCGCCTCACCTTCGACCTCCGCCAGCTCGACCGCCACTGCAGCCGCAGAAACAACGAAAAAGACCGAAACGCCGGTCGCCCAGTCGAGCGGCACCGTTGCTTCAGCGAACTCACCCGGCGTAAGCTCGGATTCGAAGGAAGAAGAAGACACTCGCAAGGAAGTGCTGACTCGGGTTGATCTGATGCACAACCTCTCTGACAAGGAGAAAGATCAACTCTATGCTCAGATCGAGCGTGCCCGTGGCTTTACTAAAATCGCACTGCTCCCTTTCCAAAGCGGACACACCGCACCGGGTGCGGCTCAGATCGATGATCTGGTGAAGCGTATCCAGGATGCAGGCGTTCAAAAGCTGCTTAGTGATCCAACCGTTGCCCTGATCTTCGTCGGATACGCCGATACTCAAGGCACCGAAGCCTCCAACCTCGAGATCTCCCGGACTCGGGCCGAGTCCGTCCAAAAAATGGTTTCGGCTCGATTGAAAGTAGCCAATCTGATGCATTCGGTTGGGATGGGCGGTCAGGAACTCTTCGACAAAACCAACCGGGAAAAGAACCGGGTGGTCGAAGTCTGGGCGGTCCAGCCGTGAGCCTCTGGGCTATAAGTTTCAGGTTCTAGGTTATAGATTCTAAGTTCTAAGTGGACGTTCGAGGCGCACGCAAAGACAGCGGCGGCAGGGCGCGATCCCGAGTTTCAAAGGCGCAACCTCAAACTTAAAACCGTTTGCTCGCGTTGAGTCAATTTTCCGCGTTGCTGACTCATGGCGTATCTATTTAGATATGCTCGTCGTTGCCGCCCTTTACCTCGATGCGATAGCTTATGCCGGACCAAAATCGTAAGGACAGTGAGCCGAAAATCGCGTTATCACCACCGGCACTCTTTGCCCTGGCCGCCGTTATTTTCTTCTTAGCCGGCGGAATTTTTGCATATGTCCAACTGATCGGCAGAGGTCTTCAGAAGACGAGCGCGTCTTCTACTCCGTATCTCTCTCAAGAGCAAGCTGCGCCCATTAGCACTCCATCTCCAAGTCCGGTGCAGACACCTGAATCAACACCGACGGCGACGCCGGTTCCGACCGCGACACCGACGCCGATCTCGACCCCGACTCCTGTGACGACACCGGAAACGCCGGCGTCTACTCCTGAGCCCACGGCGACTGTGGCGAAAACCCCGGTTCAGCCGTCGGCAACGCCCAGTTCATCGCCCACTGAACAGTCAAATCCTGAGGCTCAGGCTTCTGCTAGCGCGCAAGCATTTCCGACCGTGAAAAATGACGCCGCTGAGGAAGCAGAGGTCCGAAAAGAAGTATTGGCCCGAATCGACCTGCTTAAAGAGCTTTCTCAGAAGGAGCGCGACTATCTCTACGCTCAAGTTGAACGCGCTCGCGGATTTACCAAACTGGCGATTATCCCGTTCCCGTCCGGCAAGACGCGTCCGGAACAGTTCCAGATCGACCATCTCTTAAGTTACTTGCAGAAGCCCGACTATCAGAAGCTTTACGAAGATCCGACCGTTGTTTTTGTGGTGGCAGGCTATGCGGATACGCAAGGGAACGAGGGGCAAAACATGGAGATCTCGAAGCAACGGGCTCAGGCTGTCGCTAAGATCTTGGAGACCCAAGGCAAGATCGCAAACACGATTCGGGCCGTGGGCCTGGGAGGATCGGAGTTTTTCGGCCATGGAACCCCTGACAAAAATCGGGTGGTCGAGATTTGGTTGGCGGCGCCGTAAAATTCCCTAAAAAACTTGTTGATTAGGAATCAAATTTTCATAGCGTTCAAGTGCTGGCTCGATTGGCCCCCAGAACCCGTTCCCCCTCTGATCGAGCCAGCTTTTCTTTTTTCGTGGAGGGATCGCGTCCTCGCGATCCGGGGAGCCGGGCGCGGATAATCAAATTTAGGGATCAGATACGCTTTTAGGCGTGGCGTATCTTCGCGGCGCGCGAGGACGTGCGCCCTCCCAAATCCGGCGTCGATCTCCCGCCTTCCGGCTTGTCTTATTCCAACGGCACCGCTGGCTCTTTCGCCTCGAGAAACAGGCCGTGAAGCAAGCGAACCGCCTGCTCGACTTTTTTCCGGTCCACGAGCCAGGTGACCCGGAAAGACGACGTCGCTAAACCGTCGTACCGAATACCGGCCTGCTCCAGAGCCTGCGACCCGCGCCGCACCTTGTCATGGGAAGCGTTAATGCCGGCTCCGATAATACTGACGGCGCCAATAGCGTCGTTCCAGAGGACGCCTGGGTCCTGCTGGGTCAGGTGCGCCTCTAGCTTTGGGCTTTGATGCAGATTCTCTTTGGGGATCACCAACGTAAGACCGTCCTGGTCCCTGCCCGTCGAGGAGATGTGGAGCTGTTTGCCGGGGCAACCAAAATCGTCCATCACCGTCAATAGACCAGTAACGTTCCGCGATTGGACTAAGAGCACCTCTTTTTCACTCGCCACGCCGATTACAGCCCCCGGCATCCTCGGAGCCAGCTTTCGGACAATAGTGCCATCGACGGAAGGATCGTTACCAGGGAGAGCACCGGAGGTGGCGCGAGCATAAATCGCAATCCCTTTTTCCTTGGCGAATTCGACCGCTTGAGCGTTCAAAACCCTAGCGCCGGATTCGGCAAGCTCTTGAGTTTCCTCATAGGAGAGAACGCCGATTCGTTTGGCCGCGGGAACCACGCGCGGATCAGCCGTATAGACTCCGTCGACATCCGAGCAAATCTCACACCATTCGGCCCCTAAGGCGGCCGCCATTGCCACCGCCGTAGTATCACTGCCGCCGCGTCCAAGCGTGGTGATCTCTTTGCGATACGAGACACCCTGATAACCTGCTACCACGACGATCTTTCCCCGGGCGAGCTCATCCTGAACCCGGAATGGGCGTACTTCGATGATGCGAGCATCGATATGCCGGTCGTTAGTAATAATCCCGGACTGGCTTCCGGTGAAACTGATAGCGTCTCCACCTAACTCGCGGATTGCCAGCGAAAGCAGAGCCATAGAGATCCGCTCGCCGGCCGATAACAACATATCGAGTTCGCGCCGGTCGGGGTTGGTCGAGATCTGTTTGGCTAAGGCGAGCAGGTCGTCCGTAGTGTCACCCATTGCGGAGACCACAACCACTACGTCGTGTCCCTCTTTCCTCGTTCGCATGATGCGATCAGCCACCAGACGAAGCTTGCCGACATCAGCCACACTGCTGCCGCCGTACTTTTGGACGACAATGGACATTGGTCAGGATTCTTCGAGGAGACCGTGTCGGTTAGCAAGCCCGAAAGAGTTCGCCGTTCGCGGTTCACGGTTCACGGTTCACGGTTTCGTGCTCGTCCTCGTCCTTGATTTCGGCTCTAGGGCGTAGTCGTGAAGAACAGCGAAGGAGCGTGGTTCGGATGGGACCTATGGGACTAATGGGACTTATGAGGCAGTGAATTGAACTGCGAACTGTGAAACTACCAGCCACGCCCTACAGCCCGAATCGAGGACGAAACCGTGAACCGTGAACCGCGAACCGTGAACCGTGAACCCTGAACCGTGAACCGCGAACCGTGAACCGTGAACCGCGAACCGCGAACCGTGAACCGTGAACCGTTTCACTTCTCCAACATCTCATAAATCCCCGACCAAAGGCCGGGCACAGGCTGGAGAGCTAACTCATGGCAGCGCGCGAGCAGAACCTGGCTGGCTCCGTCTTCGGACTGATGGGCGAGCACGGCCGCGAAGTGGACCGCAGCGCTCTGGAAATCGCCGTCAAAGTATTTCTGAAGGCCAGCCTCATACTCATCACGAAGCTCCAATTTGCTCGATGAAACTTTGTCCCGATAGCCTAGTAACTCAAAGACATCGGTGCCCTGGCTTCGGCCGAGGACTGCTACCCGATCGACATACCTCCACTCGAATCGGTCGCCCGTCTCCGTTTTAGTTTGGCCACTCGCCAAAATCAAAGTGCCGTAGAGTTTGTTTAGTCCTTCCAACCGGCTCGACAAATTGACCGCGTCGCCAATTGCCGAGTAAGATATTCGGTGTTGGGTCCCGATGTTTCCAACCAATACTTCGCCGGTATGCAAGCCGATCCGGGTTTGAAAGATGGGACGGTTCGCGCCCCGTCGCTCAGCCCCTACCTCCAAAAGCTTTTGGACCACTTCCAAGGCGGCTTGGCATGCCATCTCCGCGTGTCTTTCCATCGCGCCGGGCGCATTAAAAAACGCCACGATGCCATCCCCGACGAATTTATCCAGGGTTCCCCCAAATCTCTCGACCACGATGTCGGTGACCAGCTCGAAATAGTCGCCTAACTCAGTAAAAACCTCGGTTGGGCTCAGGTTCTCGCTGATCCTGGTAAACCCGGCGACGTCTGAGAAAAACAGGGTCAGCCGCCGCAGTGCGCCACCGCGGGCGGCATCTTGTTTTTGCAGAATCAATTCTCTAACCACATCTCTGGGAACATATTTTATAAAGGAACGTAGCCCCGATTTCATGCGGTCGAGCGAGTCGCCGACAATCACAATTTCGCGCACTGCAGATTTCGGCGGCGGCAGATTTGTGAGTTCGAATCTACCAACCTGCTCGAGGTCGTTGCTGAGTTTAGTGAGCGGTGTTGCCAGCTGATGAGAAAGCCAGATGGCAAACAACGTGCCTGCAGTTAGCGCGACTAAACCGATGATGGCGGTCATCGCCAGATTGTTTTGGGCTGAGCCCAAGAAATCACTTTCGAGTCCCACCACGCCCGTGAGGAAGGTCAGTCCGCTCGGTAATGTGAACGGTGTAACCACCGAAACGTAAGTCTGACCGGCAAGTTGAAACGACCGAAAGCTGATCTGCCCGGTTCCAAGCTTGGATTGGTCGAGTTCGTACAGTTTCCGGGATTGTTCCAGCAGAGCGTCGCTCGGAAGCGACATTTCCGAGCCAACCCCAAGAGACTCGCCGGATAGCGTATCGACAAAGAGCAAAAGTTTCCGGTCCTGGATGACCCGGTTCAGGAATTCATTGATATCACTGGTTGTAAAGTCAGCCGTGAACACGCCCATCGATCGACCTTGTTCGTAGATCGCCAGGCAAGCGCTGATACCGGTAGTTCCTTCGTTAAAGTTGTAAGGCGGGGTCCACACAATCCAGCCGCCGGCTGCAACCGCCTTTTGATACCAGGGCCGGGCCCGTGCATCGTCGGAGCTTGCTATCCGAGAGGGCAACGGCGAACGCGAACCGTCTAAGTTTAACAGGAATTCTTTTGGCCGCCCATTGTCGATATTCGGATCGGAATGCTTGACTCCAATCGCTCCTTCGCTATCCCGCCATGCCCCGGTGAACGCGCCCGATGTTGAATTGGTAAAACTGAGCCAAGCGACGTTTTCTTCCTGGCGGAGTCGTTCCGCCAAGAAAATTCCCAGGCGATCCGAATCCAACGGGTCGATTAACCCGCGATCGGTGAAATTCTTTAGCTCCGGCAAGATCCGTTCAGCAGGCTCGAGGATCCGGCTTACTTCCCGGGAGAGAGTAAGGCTAACCAGGCTAAAGTGCTTTTGCCGGATTTCCTCGAGAGTCCGTTCTGAGTTGATGTAACCAACAATTCCGATGGTTCCCACTGAGAAAAGCAAGGCGCCGAGAACGAGCTGCAAGATTGCGGTTCGAAATCCAATCGTCTGCCGCGGTCTTGATGCGTTCGGCGCGGTGGGCATTGCCTGGGAGTCCTAGTCTGGAACAGCAGATAGCGAATTCAACCGCGAATGGACGCGAATGAACACGAAAAGGAAACAGTAGATGAACGCAGATAATTCCAGGGATACCCCTCACAAAGATCTTGCAGGGGCGTCTTGTGGTTTCGACTCGCCGTGAACTACTCCGCGCAGCACCAGGTCAAAGATTGTGTCGACAATTGATCTGCGTAGATCCACGTCCATTCTGCAGTCCAGTTCTTCCTCTGTTATTCGTGTTCATTCGCGTCCATTCGCGGTTAAATTTGCTATTGCGGGCGAGCCTTTGGCGAGATCACTCGGAGCAGTTTGCCGTTCGCGGTGCGAGGCAATTCCGTGACTCTGCGAAATGAGAGCGGGACCTGCCGCGGATCCAATCGTTGCCGCAAGAAACCGGCGAGCCCTTCGAAGGACTCATTCTGCGAAACTATCTCGACTGATAAAACTCGAGTGGTTGGATCGATGTAAACAAGGCTCTCTTGGACTCCGGGATAGGTATTGACGATTTGCTCCAGTTCTTCACAGAAGAAATAGAGACCGTTTACCTCCAGGCGATTTTTGCTACGCCCAACCAGGCGCAGATCACCCGTCTCATCCATCGTCGCGAAGTCCCCCGTTGCATAACCATCGTCTCCGAGAATCTGGAGACGGGGCCGCCAGGGAGCTAGATAAGCGTCCAGGAGACCAGGTCCATTCACATAGAGTTCGCCGGCTTCGCCAGGAGGTACTTTGACACCGGTCTCATCCAGCAGCGTCAACTGGTACCCCGGCATCGGTGTTCCAATTGAGTCCGGTTTATCGTCGCGTTGATTGAGGGTGACCAAACCAACCTCGATGATGCCCAAGGCAGGATTGAGTGGTCTTTGAAAGCGGCTCTGGAAGGCGCTTCGGGTCTTAGGCGCCAGCAAGGTGGTGGTACAAATGGCCAACCGGACGGCGGCCAAATCGCCGGAAAGCTTTTCTATCAAAACTGCATACGACTCCGGGGATCCGTAGATGATCGTCGGTCGAAATTCAGAGACGAGCTGCGACAGAATCGCCGGCTCATTGGTCCGGGTGGTTAACACGCCCGCTCCTCGTGACAGATAGAGTAAAATGGAAACCACGAAATGATCTGCCATCGGTAGACGGAACCAGACTCGGTCTTGTGGGGTAACCTGCAGAACAGCATCGGCCGTCGCTAGGCGATCTAGAATCGTGTGATGCCCTAGCAAAACCCCCTTTCTCGGACCCGTAGTGCCAGAAGTGAATCTGATATAGGCTGGGTTGGTGGCTCGATAGTCGCGGTCCTCTTGATTATCAACGAATCCGGCAAAAGGAAAATTTAACAGTTTTTTGTCGTCCCCCAGCAGCCAGTTAAGTCCCGCGGCGCCTATAATCCGATCAAGTTCTTGCGGGGGAACATTGACGCTGATTGGAGCCACTGCTAACCCGACCGCCAAGATACCCAGCGCATTAATTAGAAACTCTGCCCCTTCCGGACAATACAAGCCGCACCGCTCAAAAGGCTGGCATCCACGCGTCCGCAGCCAGTCAGCCACAGCATTCACGCGCCGGATCAAGTCCGCAAAGCTGATGCTTTCGTTGGAATCGACGCAAGCGAATGCCACATTGTTCGGCTGGAGTTCGGCCTGTTTCCTTATTAGATCAAGAATGCTCACAGCTTGCATCGCCCCCAAATGCGCATGCATTTGAGGGCGATGCAAGCTACGTAGCCTCGGAATATACATGAAACGGATAGGTCCGGACGTCTTCATGTAAGTCATACCGGGCCTATCCGTTTCATGTATATTTCGAGGCTGATGGCAGATAAACGGAAGAGGATCGTCGTAAAGTTCGGAAGCGGCATTTTGACAAAACCGACCCGGGACGGACTGCATGTGTCGCAAATCCGGCGATTGACAGCCGAAGTCGCAGAACTGACCTCGTCCGGCTACCAATGTGTTTTGGTGAGCAGCGGCGCGGTGGCAGCGGGAATGATGCAGTTCGGCATCCATGAGCGGCCAACCGATCTGCCGTCGATACAGGCTTGCGCCGCGGTTGGTCAATCGCGTTTGATGCGCCTTTACGAGACGCTTTTCAGCCGGCATGATCTGCGGGTCGCACAAATGCTGCTCACGCATCAAGACCTCGACAGCCGCATGCGTTATGAGAATGCTGGCAACACCCTGGAGCGTCTGTTCCAATTCGGCCGGGTTATCCCGATCATTAACGAAAATGATTCCGTTGCCGTAGAAGAGCTGAATTTTGGAGACAACGATCTGCTCTCAGCCGAGGTCGCGATGTTGTGCCGGGCTTCCCTGCTGGTGATATTGACAAGCGTGGACGGATTATTGGCAAGCGACGGAACCAGGATCGCCGAAGTCAGCGACATCGAGGCCGTCAGATCCCTGGCAACCAGGGAAGGGGGTGTCTATTCGCGAGGCGGTATGGTCAGTAAATTGGAGGCCGCAAGTTTTGCCCGGCAAGCCGGTATTCCGACCGTGATCGGCAGCGGACTGCGCCCCGGCTTGCTGTTGCAAGCCGCCAAAGGAGAATCGGTAGGCACTCGTTTCACGGTATAGCCTCGAGGATTCTTCTAAACCGCAAATGGACACGAATTGACGCGAAGATTAAAAGGAAAAACCAATCGCAGATGAACACGAATGCACGCACACACGACGCAGTAAAATCACGCAAGGAGATCTCGAAAGCCTATCTGCGTAGATCTGCGGTTTGTCTTTTTCTTCGCGTTCATTCGTGTCCATTCGCGGTTGTTTTGTCTTGGGGTTTAACCTATGAGCGACGTCCGTGAACAACTTTTGGCAGCCGGCGCCCGAGCTCGCAGCGCAGGGAGAGACCTAGCGACTCGGTCCGACCAAGAAAAAAGCGCGGCTCTAACCGCGGCGGCAGAACAGATCGAAAAGGACGAACCTCAGATTCTGGCAGCAAATCAATCGGATTTGCAGCAAGGCGCTACCAACGGACTCTCTTCCGCTCTTTTAGATCGGTTAAGGCTGGATCAAGGTCGATTAGCAGCGATTTGCCGGAGCCTGCGCGAAGTGGCTCAGCTCCAGGATCCGGTTGGCCAGGTAATCAGAGAATGGTCCAGACCTGACGGGCTGCGCTTCAAGAAGGTGCGAGTTCCGATCGGCGTGATCGGCATCATTTACGAGTCGCGCCCGAACGTCACCAGTGATGCGGCGTCACTCTGCTTGAAGACTGGTAATGCGGTCATCTTGAGGGGCGGCTCCGAAGCGTTGGCATCCAATATTGCGCTGTGTGAAGCGCTCCGCGCCGGGTGCCGTCGCGCCGGCATTCCCGAAGACGCCGTCCAGATTGTTTCTTCGGCCGATCGATCAGCGGTACGAGCGATGGCGGAGATGGCCGAGTTTATCGACCTCATTATTCCTCGAGGCGGTAAACAGCTGATTGAAACCGTGACTGGTTTTGCCCGGATGCCGGTGATCAAACACTTTGATGGTATTTGCCACGTCTATGTTGACCAGGCTGCCGATTTGGAGATGGCGCAGTCAATCGTCATTAACGCCAAATGCCAGCGTCCCAGCGTTTGTAACGCAGCCGAGACGCTGTTGGTGCATGCCGGCCTCGCTCAAGAATTCTTGAGCCGCTGTGGTCCTGAGCTACAGCGACTGGGCGTCGAGTTGCGGGGAGACCCTGCGACCCGGGCCATTCTCGGTCCGAGTGTTCGACCGGCTACCGATCAAGATTGGCGCACCGAGCATCTCGATCTCATTCTTTCGGTCCGCGTAGTGCCGAGCCTGGTTGATGCGATCGCCCACATCGAGACCAACGGTTCTCACCATAGCGACGCCATCGTAACGAACGATGAACAGGCGGCCAACGAGTTTCTGAACAAAGTCGATTCGGCAGCGGTTTTCTGGAATGCTTCGACACGGTTTAACGATGGGGCAGAATTCGGATTCGGAGCCGAGATCGGCATCAGCACGGACCGCCTACATGCCCGCGGCCCGATGGCGCTCGAAGAACTGACCATTTACAAATATCAGGTGATCGGTCAGGGACATGTAAGGGCGTGAGGGGCGCTCAAACTTGGTAGGGCGAGGCTCCTGAATAGCTGCAGATTTCCGCAGGGCGAAAAGACGTTTCATTGGGATGTAGCGAGCCAGGCCCAAAAGCTGCCGAGCCGTGGGTGGCGCAACTTACGGCTCCGACTACGCCACTATTGTCTGCTAGGACTAGCTAGTGCCCAAGGCTACGTCGGACAAGTCGGCAGTTCTTGGGCGTTGCACCGAACAGATTTATGAAACGTCTTTTCGCGCTGCGAAAACCTGCAGCTATTCCGGAGCCTCGCCCCACCAAATTTGCTCGCCCACACGCCGATACGCCGATACGCCGATACGCTATTACGCCCCCCGCAGCCGCAATAGCCGCTCGCCGGCCTCATGCAAAGTTTCGTCGCGTTTAGCAAAGTGGAACCGGATCAAATGGTTCACAGGTTCAGCAAAAAAACTGGAGCCTGGCACCGCGGCGACCCCGATCTCTTTGGCGAGCCAATGACAGAAGGCGGTATCATCGGAGTGACCGAACTCGGAAATATCGACCAGCACGTAATACGCGCCCTGCGGTTCGACAAAGGTTAGGCCTGCTTTTCGCAAGTACCCGGTAAAGAGTTCTCTCCTCGTCAAATAATCCCGCGCCAATTGGTCATAATACTCCTGCGGAAAACGCAGAGCCGTCACCGCTGCTTGCTGAAGCGGATGAGCGGCTCCTACCGTGAGAAAGTCATGGACTTTCCGGGCCGCCGAGATCACTTCAGGAGCGGCCAGCAAAAAGCCCAAACGCCATCCAGTGATCGCGTAAGTCTTCGACAACGAACCGACAGTCAGAGTCTGCTCAAACAAGCCCGGCAACGCCGCGGTGTAGGTGTGCCGGTGTGGCGGATAAACGATGTGTTCGTACACTTCGTCCGTGATAATGAAGGTCCCGGCTTGCGCGGCGAGTTCTCCGATAAAGAGAAGTTCTTCCTTTGAGAAAACTTTGCCGGTGGGGTTGGACGGGTTACAGATGACAATTGCTTTCGGGTTTTGGGAGAACGCTCGGCGTAACTCATCGGGATCAAAATCGAATCGTGGCGGCCGCAGAGGCACATAGATTGGATTAGCGCCGGCCAGAATCGTGTCCGCGCCATAGTTCTCGTAGAATGGAGAGAAAATGATGACCGAATCGCCCGGATTACAAGCGGTCATCAATGCCACCAGCATCGCTTCGGTTCCGCCGCAGGTCACCACCAGATGTTCGTTGGGATCGATCGGCAGCCCCATAAAGCGCGATTGTTTAGCAGCCAGCGCTTCTCTGAATTCCGGCTGGCCCCAAGTGATCGCGTATTGATGGTATTCGCCCTGTAATGCTTTCTCGGCGGCCTGAACGAGTTCCTGCGGGGAGCGAAGTCCGGGAAACCTTGGGAGAGATTGATGGCACCGTAGCGATTTGCGACCCGGGTCATCTCCCTGATCACCGATTCAGTGAAGCGAGCCAGACGATGAGCGGTCGCTAGTTTCACAGCGCTCTCCGGCTTCGCTCTGTCGTCTGAAACTCCAGAGGCTTCCGACGAGATAGGGATGACGAACCACTGGGCGAGGCTTCGTCGGACAGGTCGTCGGACAAGCCGGCGTTGTCGGCGTTCTCGGCGTTAATCATGTAGCTGAAAAAGGAGATTCATCTCTCCGCGATACAAGCTGTGGATGCAAGAAACGGTTTCCCGGCTATCTTCATCGGTCAGAGCTGTCGTAAAAAGATGGAAGACAGAAGAAGAATACGTCCCGAATTTGGCATCGAAATCTGGGTGCTGGGAGTGATTATTATACTCTGCATGGCTGCCATTTGCCTGCGGCTATGGTGGGTGCAGGTGAGGTTGGCGGATTATTATCGAGGCAAAATCAAAGGCGCCTCTCAAGTGACCGTCCGGTTACCGGCGGTTCGGGGTGAGATCCGAGACCGGAACGGTGTTCCCTTAGTGACGAATCGGGTCACCTACGACGTCGATTTCTATTTTCCCGATTTGGTGAGCGGCTACCGCCAGCAGTATGGCGAGGTGCCAAGAAAGGAATTCCTCCAAAAGGATTCCAGCGGCATGCTCCATAACCGCCGCGAGCCCGACATCGTTCAAATCGTTAACCAAACGGTGATTCCTAAGCTCAAGCAGTTTGGCTTGGCTGAACCTTACAATACCGAACGACTTGAGACCCAGTTTCGGAATCAGCAGTTGGTGCCGTTCGTTTATCGCCAGGACCTTGATTTTTTGACGTTCAGCGAGTTCGCCGAACGAGACGTTGAGTTCCCCGGCTTGCAAGTCCACTCAACGCCGGTGCGCCTCTATCCGTATGGCGCGCTTGCCGGACAAATCCTCGGATACGTCGGCGCCCCTAAAGATATCAACCAGCTTCCTGATCTGCGCGACTTCAATTACTATCAGCCCGACGTTCAAGGTAGGAACAATCTCGAATACGTCATGGACGAGATCCTCCGCGGAAAGCCCGGTAAACGGATCTTGGAAAAAAGCGCGAAGAACCAGATTGGGCGCGAAACCAGCCGGGTTGAGCCAACGCCGGGCTCCGACGTTTACCTGACCATCGATGCCCGGATTCAATACATCGTGGAGACGACGCTGCGATTAGTGGGCCGAGCCGCCTGCGTGGTGATTGACCCGAACAATGGGCAGATTCTGGCAATGGCGTCCGTTCCTTCGTTCGATCCGAACAAATTCGTGCCTTCAATCTCGGCGCGGGATTGGGCAACGATAAAGAGTGGAGAGGCCGATCCACTCTTGAATCGGGCGGATAGCACCTATGCGCCGGGCTCGACCTACAAAGTCATCACTTCTTTTGCCGGCCTGACCAGGAACTTAGCGAAGTCGAGATTTTACTGCAGCGGCGGTGTTTCTTATGGGAACACCTACATGCATTGCTGGGGGGTTCACGGTGAACAGTCATTGGTCGAAGCCATAAAACACTCTTGTGACGCTTTTTTCTATCAGTACGGCAACGCTGCCGGCATCGACGCGATTGACCGGGTTGGCCGTGCGTTAGGTCTCGGTGAGACGTCCGGAGTCGAGTTAACCGATGAAGATCCCGGGTTGTTGCCGTCTCCGGACTGGTTGCAAACCACCAAGACCGAGAAATGGAGCCAAGGCCAAACTGCTAATACATCGATCGGCCAAGGTTACGTTTTGGCGAGCCCGCTGCAGATGGCCGCCGTCGCCGCCACCGTTGCCAACGGAGGGACCTGTTATCAACCGACTCTGATTTATCAAATCAAAGGGCCGGACGGTAAAATTATTCCACGACCTGCCAGGATTCGTAGTGATCTGACTCGCGATCTGGGCTTGTCTCGAGACCAGATCGAAATGGTTCGCAGAGGAATGTATGAGGTAGTCAACGCGGAGGATGGCACCGGCAAAGCGGGCGCGGTTCCCGGGATCCAGGTGGCTGGAAAAACCGGGACTGCTCAATTTTGGCGCTCCGGTATAAAGGATGACCACGTGTGGTTCCTAGCTTTCGCTCCGTACGACCATCCGAAGTACGCTTTGGCAGTGATGATTGAAGGCGGAAAATCCGGCGGTGGGGTGGCTGCTCCTATGGCTGAGTCTATCCTCGAAAAAATCTTCGCTCTCGACCATGGATATAACCCGGGGCTGAAATCGCTCTCACCGGCGATGGGCAATTTTAAGATGTTCGATTCGGTCAATCCGGCGAAGGAAGAGGAACTGCAAGCGGCAACAGATGCCAATGAAGCGACTACCCATCAGCCTGCAGATAACAGTGACGATCAAGCCAGGAGATCGTCTAGGACAAAGGCAGAGCCGGATATTCGGCCGGAAGCGGACAGTGAACGCGCGACCGCTCAGCGAGGGGTAGCCCAACAGAAGCAGCAACAACAGCAGCATCACAGCATTTTTGATATCTTCCGGCGGCAGGCCACTCCCGCCGGATCGCCTCAACAGAAGCGCCATTTTCTGTGGTTTTAGCCAGCAACGAAGTTGCGGTTCATGATAGCCTAGGGTGAGGCTTTGCGAGCCCTAGGAAATTTGTTCCCCAAGCGCCACGCACTCACAAGGAACATGGTGGAGTTACGGAGGAGGATCGCAGGGGGGTGGAGCCAATAGTTAGGCAGGGATTGGGATGAGTTGGAAGCCCATCTGGCGAGCAGTTTTAGAGAGGCCTTTGAGCCGACGC
>Ga0185299_10001629_pt1 | contig 40707 bp, 38 predicted proteins | sample PaiPotPPA55metaG_FD_128002 | JGI IMG/M metagenome (GOLD analysis project Ga0185299, IMG submission 128002) | Iron sulfur acid spring bacterial and archeal communities from Banff, Canada, to study Microbial Dark Matter (Phase II) - Paint Pots PPA... ...
GGGAAGGGGAACTGCCCCCTTCCCCTGCAACCCCATCCCCAAAATCAACCCAACCCAATCGGCGAGGGCACAACTTTGAAACCGGACATTTCACTTGCTACAAAAACCGGACATTTTAACTTGCTACGGACAGCGTACATAACGTTTTAGTACTGACCGGGAATTCTCGTCCATATCGGAACTTAGCGTACTAATTCATGATCGGCTGGCCCGTCCAGCACCTGCCATTCTAAGCACGCAAGCCGGTCATCCTTTTGACCAGCGATCCATGGCGCGGCTAAACTCACTTCTCACGGGGTTTTCATGAAACCAATTGTGTGGCTGCTGCTCTCCTCGTCTCTTGTCGCATTGACTGCTCTTGCTGGTGCCGCATTTGCCGATGACGATCAATCTCATCATCATGAAGAGTTAACCGCGTCTCAACTCGGTACGGTGACCTTCCCGGTTTCGTGCGCCGTATCGGTGCAGAAGCCGTTCGAGCGCGGCGTAGCCCTGTTGCATTCCTTCTGGTACGAAGAGGCGGAAAAAGAATTCACGCGCATTGCAGTCGACGATCCGCACTGCGCCATGGCGCATTGGGGAATAGCCATGAGCCTGTGGCACCAGCTCTGGAACAACCCCGACGCCAAGGTGGTCCAGCGCGGCCTCGACGAAGTTCACGAAGCAAAAACCACAGACGGCCCGGCCACGCCGCGCGAGAAGTCATATATCGCGGCCATCGCAGCTTTCTACAGCGACTCCAAAAGGCTCAACCATGAAGCTCGCGCCAAGGCTTACTCGGATGCGATGAAGAAGGTCTACGAATCTTACCCTGACGATCACGAAGCAACCGTGTTCTATGCGCTATCGCTGCTGGCGTCCGAGCCGCATGACGATGCAACTTTTGCTAACCGCAAACAGGCAGCCGCGATCCTGGAAAAATTATTCGCCACCGAACCTGACCATCCCGGCGTGGCCCACTACCTCATCCACAGCTACGACAAGCCGCAGCTTGCTCAACTCGGCCTGCCCGCCGCTCGCCGTTACGCGCAAATCGCGCCCTCAGCCCCACACGCCTTGCATATGCCTTCGCACATCTTCGCCCGAGTCGGCCTCTGGCAGGATGACATTAACTCCAACCTCGCCTCGATAGCCGCCACCCGCAAAACCGCCGCGATGCACATGGGCGGTGAAGGCCATCAGTTCCACGCCATGGATTTTCTCTTCTACGCCTACATGCAAAGTGGACGCGAAGCTGATGGCAAAGCTCTGATCGAAGAGATCCGCGCCATGCCCAACAAGAAAGACGATATGTACGGCAAAGGATACGATCCGCACGCAGCCTCGCTGGCGCACCTCAGCGCGCTGTATCCGATTGAGATGCACGACTGGCCCACCGCCGCGGCGCTGCCTGCCACGGAAGTTACGGGCGCTGCGGAATATTCGATGATTTACTGGGCGCGGGCGATCGGGTCGGCGCATCTGCACAAGCCCGACGACGTGCGCAAGGATATCGCAGAGATCGAGCGGATTTATAAAAAGCGAGTGGCCGAGAAATCAGAATTTGCCGATGCAGTCGAAGATGATCGCAAAGTGGCTGAGGCCTGGCTGGCCTTCGCCGAAGGCAAGGATGACGATGCCGTCGAGGCACTGCGTCCCATCGCCGCCAAGGAAGATTCGCTGGGCGATGAACCAGAAGGCATTCCAGCGCGCGAAATGATCGCCGACATACTGCTGGAAGCGAAGCGACCACAGCCGGCACTAGCCGAATATCAGACGGACCTCAAACTCCATCCCAACCGCTTCGATGGCCTCTACGGCGCCGCCCGCGCCGCCGAAGCCGCTGGCCAGCAGAAAGACGCCACCGAATACTATGCTCTGCTGCTGAAAGTTTGCGATGGATCGAGTTCCACGCGTCCGGAGTTGAGCCGCGCCAGACAATTGGTGGCGCAACAATAATCACCGCCGCCCTGTCATCCTGAGCGAAGCGAAGGACCCCTTTGCGCGCCTACGCTACCACCACCCCCGCAAAGCGTTTCTCTGCTCAGCCTTCTCAACATCTGCCACATTTTTTGTTTTTCGTCCCCCTAATTCCGAAAAAGCCCCATCCTAACGATGAGCGCCACCATCATCGCCGTCGCTCCCAGCAGCGCATCGTACTCACGATGCTGCAAATACAAATCCCAAGAAAATCCTCCTGCAGCTTCATGCCCGGCGTCGGAATGCGGCGCAAGCCTCGGCAACAGCCTCGGCACTCGCCGCGCATATTCCGCGAACTCAGGAAACTTCTGCCGGAGAAATGCCTCTTCATCGCGAATCACGGGCAGATAGATGGCAACAAACATCACGACCAGCACAATGCTCACCCACCAACTGCGCGCCGCCACCGCGAATCCTAACCCCATCAGCAGTGATCCCAGGTACAGCGGATTGCGCGTATAAGCATAAGGACCAGACGTCGCGAGCGCTTCATTCTTGCGCACATGCCCCGAAGCCAGGGCGCGAAGCAAGAGCCCCGGCGCAACCACAATCGCAGCCACTGCCAACGATCGCCACGAGGGCCGCGCCAGCCAGAAATAAAGCACGGCGAAAAGAAATCCCAGCGGCACCCGAATCCGCCGCGCGATGTGTGACCACTGAACCATGGGGTAATTTCAAACGGACTATAAATCAGTGCGAGAAGATCGTGCCTGTGCCCAATGCGGAAAACACGCAAGGTTCGTATCAGGGTATGCCTTCACGCATGCCACCGAGATTAGATCAAAGACAGGGCTCTAGCCCCTGAGGGCGCCCGACAGCAACGTTTCAGCAGCTGCTACAACCGCGTCACCCCCGATCGCCAACAATCCCTGGTCCGGCGCGGGTCGCCGCGCATGGGTCGTAACACTCTCTGCGCTGCGCAAAACAATCCAGCGCGTCCCATAAGGCCCCGTGCGCGCTGGATCCGTCGGTCCGTAAATCGCCACCACCGGAATTCGCAACGCCGCTGCCAGATGCAGCGGCCCGGTGTCCCCGCCGATGAACAGCCGTGCCCGTCGCGTTAGAGCGATCAATTCGGAGATGCTGCAACTCATCGGCCGCGCCGCCCCTGCGCTCGCAGCTTCCGCCGCGCCCACCAACTCCTCTTCGCCCGGACCATAGTTAAGAATCGAACGGATGCCCAGATTCCCCAGCTTGCGCGCCACTTCACCATAACGCTCCGCGGGCCAGCGCTTCGCACCCCACCCGGCGCCCGGATTTAGAATTGCAAAGTCGCGCATCCCCAGTTCCGCCATGCGCTGATCGATGCGCGTCTCCGCCAGCAAATCGCAAGGAATATCACAAGAAAAATCTGCCGACGTAGATTCCACCGAACGCTGCACAAGCGCTTCAGCAACCGAAAGATTTTGCTCGACCACATGCCGGCCCCGCGCGACCGCCTTTCGCGTGTACCACAAGCTGGCCAGAGATTCTCGGGGCTCCGCTGCTCCGTAAATCACACCTGCGCCCGACCACCGCGCCAATACAGCGGATCGCATTGCGCCCTGCAAATCCACGGCAATCTCATAGTGGGCGGCACGCACGTCGTTCCAGACGGTGGCAATGCGCTGCGCAGTCGATATCGAAAGCAAAGATTTTCGCCAGGTTTTCAGACTCACGGTGTGAACCTCATCCACCAGCGGTCGCAGCGCAGACCTAGTCCCGCGGCGCGGGGATCCCGCCGCACACAAAAGTTCAGACCAGCGCTCTTCAATGAGCCAACCGATGTATGCCTGCGGAAATGCTCTGCGCAACGCGTTAACCGCGGGCAGCGTGTGGATCACGTCTCCCATGGCGCTGAGCCGCACGACCAGCAGCCGCTTGATTTCTCTCTCCGCAGCAGTATCGAGCTGAGTCGACTCGAAACTCACGCCTGCCTCGGCCCGAGTCGCGTGCGAATAATCTCGCTGGTGGAATGATTCTTAGAGTCGCCAACAATCGCCACGCGCCCGCCGTATTCGGCGACCGCATCCCGCTCCGGAATGGAGTCCATCGTGTAATCCGTACCCTTTGCCTGGATGTCCGGACGAATCTCGCGAATCAAGGCACGCACATCGAGTTCGGAGAAAATGACGACCGCGTCCACGTCTGCAAGTGCTGCAACAATTTCTGCACGCTCTTCCGCGGGCATCACCGGACGCCCGTCACCTTTCAGTTCCCGCACTGACTCATCGGAATTTACGGCCACCACGAGTTTGCCGCCAAGTTCTTTCGCTCCCCGCAAGTAGCGGACATGCCCCACGTGCAGCAAATCGAAATTGCCATTGGCCAAAATGATGCGCTCGCCCGCGTGCCGCCACTGCTCCACGCGCTGGCGGACTTCGGGTCGTCCCAGAATTTTCTCCACTCTCATTTTCGCCTTTGTCTTGTTCAGAATCAGTGAGGCCTGCTCGAAGGCGGAGCCTGCTCAATCGCGCGCAACAGTTCCTCGCGGGAAACCGTGGCTGTGCCGCGCTTCATCACCACAATCCCGCCCGCATAATTGGCCAACTGGGCCGCCTCTTCCGTGGTAGCTCCGGCCGCTAAAGCCGCGCTGAACGCCGCAATGACCGTGTCGCCTGCGCCAGTGACATCGGCTACTTCGTCCGAGCCAAAAATGGGAATGTCCATGGGCGCGTGTCCCTGATCGAACGCCACCATGCCATCGCGCCCCCGTGTAATCAGCAGCGACTGCAGCTGCATTCGTTCCATGACCTGCTGCCCCGCCTGGGCCAACTTCTCCCAGTCCTGCCCGATGCGAATGCCTAGCGCCGCCTCCACCTCCGGCTCATTTGGAGTGGCTGCAGTCGCGCCAGAATATTCCAGCAAGCGGTACCGCGAATCGAGGATCAACGGTACCAGCACAACTCTTCTCCGTCCGGGCTGGCGCAACGCATTCACGATTGCCGGACTCGCCGATCCATATCCGTAATCGGAGACCAACAGCGCATCGGAAGCGTGCAGATATTCCCGCGCTGCCAGAAACAACTCACGTGTCAAATGCCGGTTGGGAGGATTCTGAGGTTCTCGATCCACGCGCACCACTTGCTGGCGTGTGTTGTGTGTCATGCCCGCGAGGATGCGCGTTTTGGTAACCGTCGTATAGGTCTTATCCCTCAGCACTCCACTGGTCGGAATTCGCTTGTGACGGAAAATCTTGGTCAGCATGCGTCCCGGTTCGTCGTCCCCAATAGCGCCAACCGGCAGCACGTTCACTCCCAGGTCAGCCAGATTGTTGACCGCATTCGCGCCGCCCCCAGGCACCACGGTGCGCTCGCGATGCTTCAGGATCAGCACCGGCGCCTCGCGTGACACCCGCGAGATTTCTCCATATACAAATTCATCGGCCACCAGATCTCCCAGCACAGTAATGGTGACCTTAGGGAAGGCTTCGATAATTCTCCGCAGCCGTTCGACGTCCTTCAAATGTTTCGTCATCAGATGGTCGTGGCAACTCTGCTCGTTGCTGTCTGCCCGCATTTTCTCACGAGCAGCCGCGCCGCTCATCAATCACGCGCAGGATGGTATCGACTGCGTTAGCTGCGCCGGCAAGTTCCATCTTGACCGGGACGACTGCGAGCGGTGCGAGCGCGTCAAGATATCCCCCCAGGTTCACCGCATCTTTCTCGGTAGTGATGAAGCCTCCAGCCTCACTGCGTTGTTTGAGTTCGAGCAGGTCGCGCACATCCTTTTCCGAGTAGGCATGATGATCGCGGAAGAATGCCTCTGCGACCGGCGCAACGCCAGCGGCGCGCAATTGCAGCAGAAGATTCTGGGGTCGCGCAATCCCGCAAAACACCACCGGCCGAGGCGGAATATTCTGCGCGATAATGGCGCGGCGCACGCGCCACACCGTCTTGCCCTCCAGCGGGAGCGATTCCGGCGAAGCGCCGCTGGTCAACACCACAGCATCGGCTCGCTGCAAGCCCCGCAACGGTTCCCGCAGCCGGCCCAACGGAAGCAAGCGACCACGCGCATCTTCCGGAGTCACCAGCACAATGTCGAAATCGCGAGCCAGCGCACGGTGTTGAAAACCGTCATCCAGCAAATGAATTTGCGCACCGAAGCGCGCCTCGGCGAACCGCCCTGCCTCATAGCGATCCTCGCCGACCACCACTGGCGCCTGCAGTCGCCTCGCAATCAGCAGCGGCTCATCCCCGAAATCCCGCGGCAGGCCGCCGGGATCAACCTGAAGCACGCCGCGAGTCCTACGCCCGTATCCGCGAGAAAGAACATCGAAACGAATTCCGCGGGCCTTCAATAACTCGCCCAATAGAATTACGAACGGTGTTTTCCCCGAACCTCCGACCGAAAGATTGCCCACACTTATCACGGACCCTGGCAGCGTGTGTGCGGGCAACCAGCGGCGGTCGTATAGCGCGTTGCGCGCGGCGACCGCCCCGCCGTAAATGGCTGAGAGAGGATTCAGGTTCATGGCAAGGCCAGCAGATCCTGCAGACCGCGGGCCGTACGGGCTGTAGCCCCAATCTGCGAGCGGATGGTTTCTGCGGCACGCTGTCCCAGAGCTGTTCGCTCCGCATCGTTCGCCAGCAGTTCCAGAAATAACAGGGGCAACTCTGCCGGACCGACAATCCGCACCGCGTCGTGGCTCTGAAACAAGTTCACGATGTCGCGGAAATTTTCTGTGTGATTGCCCACGACGATGGCGACCCCATGCTGCGCCGGTTCAATAATATTGTGTCCGCCGCGTGGTACCAGGCTCCCGCCCACGAAGGCAATATCCGCGAGGGCGTACAACGGGGCCAACTCTCCGATTGTATCCAGCAGAAAAACTCCGCCGGTCAGGGCTTCACCATTCCACACCGATCGTCTGCAGAAGCGAATCGACATCTGCTCCAACAGCGCGGCGACGACAGGGAATCTCTCTGGATGCCGCGGCGCAAGAATCATCACCGCTCGCGGATGTTGCACCAGCACATTCTCAAATGTTTTCAGCAGCAGCGACTCTTCTCCATCCACCGTGCTGCCGCATACCAGCACCGGCCCGGCAGCGCCGGTCTTAATCGACGTCCGGACGCTCTCCACAATCGGAGGGGGGACGGGCGCAGGGATGTCAAACTTCAAATTTCCGCTAACGCGCACGCGGTCTGACCTGGCGCCGAGATCTTGCAACCGCGCGGCGTCCTCCGGCGTTTGCGAGAGAAACAGATCGACGTTCGCCAACAGTTTCGGCATCCATTTGCGAAATCTCCGATAACGCGGCCAGGAGCGGTCCGAGATGCGCGCGTTCACCACTGCAATTCGCGCGCCGCTGCCATGGGCCAATCGAAGGAAGTTGGGCCAGAACTCGGTTTCCGCAATCACCACCATTTGCGGCCGCAATGCCCGCAGGTACGGACGAATCGCGAATGCGAAATCCAGCGGGAAGTAAAATACGTTAGCCTCGCCAAAGCGATTACGGGCCAGCGCGTGCCCCGTGTCCGTCGTGGTGGAAACAAAAATTCTAACTTGCGAGCGCTGCTGAAGTTCGTTCACCAACCCGGCAACCGCCAGTACCTCGCCCACAGAAACGGCGTGGACCCAAATCACACGCTCCTCTATTCCCGGCAATTGGAGCCGCGCCGGCACGCGCCCCAGCCTTTCGCGAAATCCCTTGCGGTATTTGCCATGGCGCGCCATCTGGAAGAGCCAATAGGGCAGGCTTGCGAACATCGCCGCGGCCAGCGCCGCGCTGTAGAGGAGGCCGTAAAAGGAGGTGATCAAGTTGAGCCATTCTAAACAAACTCCGCCCACGAACCACAATCCCGTTACCTTCTATAATCGGACTTATGCAACCAGTGCTGACGTCGTATCCTGCCCGTGTTTTCCTCGTCCCGTGCGCCGTCGCAACCCTGGTGGTTGCTTTGGGCGCGAAGGACTTCGTGAAGCCCCTCGCCCAGTCCGCCAAAACCTATCCCGCCCACGACAATCACACGGACGACAAAGTCGCAATCGCTGCCGACCCTTACGACTCTCCCGACAAGGCAAAAATTTTCTCCGTGAACTTTCACGAACACGGATTCCTTCCCATCTTCTTCGTCGTCACCAACGACGGCGACCAGCCCATCTCGATTGCCAACATCGCGGTGACATTAACCACGGCCAATCGCTCCAAGCTAACGCCCATTGCGACCGAAGACATCTTCCGGCGTCTCAGCAATCCCCACGCCAACACGCATCCCATCCCCGTTCCCATCCCGCAGAAGAAAGTAAAAGGCACCATCAGCCCGAAAGAACGTGACGAGATCGAAACCTCCCAATTCGCCGCCAAAGCCGTCGAACCTCAAAGCACGCAATCCGGATTCTTCTTCTTCGATGTGGAAGACGTCACCGCACCCTTAGAAGGCGCGCACATCTACATCACCGGTGTTAACGACGCCAAAGGAACCGAGTTGATGTACTTCGAACTGCCGCTGGATAAAAAGTAGAGAGCCATTTGCGCTTGCTGCACAGGCTAAATGGCCTAACAAGGCCGGATGAGGCTCAGTAGGAGAAAGTTTTCCCCATCTCCGCCTTATAATCACTCGATATGTTGACCACCGCGGACACCTCCGTCGCCGCTCACACCGCCTACGAGCCAGTCATCGGCCTCGAAGTGCATGTTCAGCTCCTGACGGCGACGAAGATTTTCTGCTCCTGTTCCACGCGCTTCGGTGCTGCGCCCAACACGAATGTTTGCCCGGTATGCCTGGGCATGCCCGGAGCCTTGCCGGTGCTGAACCGCAAAGCCGTTGAGTTTGCCACATTGGCAGCGATGGCCCTGAATTGCCGCATCAATGAAACTTCAATTTTCGCTCGCAAGAATTATTTCTATCCCGACTTGCCCAAGGGCTATCAAATCTCGCAATACGACAGGCCGTTGGCCGAGCATGGATTCATCGAAATCCCCGCCGCTCACGGCAAGAAACGGATTCGTGTCACCCGTGTGCATCTCGAAGAAGACGCCGGCAAGAGTCTGCACGAAGGCTTTCCCGACTCGGACGAAAAAACTGCGATTGATCTCAATCGCACCGGCGTGCCTTTAATTGAAATCGTCAGCGAACCCGACATCGCTACTCCGGACGAGGCTTACGAGTACCTCACTCGCCTGAAAGAAATCATCCTCTACACTGCCGTCAGCGACGGCAACATGGAGGAGGGTTCGCTGCGCTGCGACGCCAACGTCAGCATCCGTCCGCGCGGCCACAGAGAACTGGGAACGAAGATCGAAATCAAGAATGTGAACTCGTTCCGCTTCATCCGCGAGGCGCTGATCTACGAGATTGCACGCCAGATGGACTTGGTCGCATCCGGCGGCAATATTGCCCAGGAAACCCGCCTTTACAACTCGCACAAAGGCAAGACCTACAGCATGCGCTCGAAGGAGCAAGCGCACGATTACCGCTATTTTCCTGAGCCTGATCTCCTCCCTTTGGTAGTCGACGAGAAGTGGAAAGCCGAGATCACGAAGACTTTACCCGAGCTACCCGAAGCGCGCCGTGCGCGCCTGGTGAAGGAATATGGCATCACTGAATACGACGCGCAGGTGCTGACGGTTTCAAAGTCGCTCGCCGATCAGTTCGAAGCTGCTGCAAAAGCCGCGAAGAACGCCAAGCGAGTGGCGAACCTAGTGCAGGGCGAACTGATGGGCCGTCTCAAGGCTAAGGGCCTCGAAATCGAGCAATCTCCAATTTCGATGAAAGGAGTCGCGGCCTCCGCCGACTTGGTGGAAAATGGAGCGATTTCCGGCAAGATGCTGAAGGATCTATACGATCTCTGTTTCGAGCGCAATAAAGATTTCCCCGAGATCTATGAGGAAGAGGGCCGCCCGCAGCAGTCGAGCGACGCGTCCGCGCTGGAAAAGATGATCGACGGAATTATTACGGCGAATCCTCAACAGCTCGAACAATACCGTGCCGGCAAAAAGACCATGCTCGGTTTCTTCGTCGGCCAGGTAATGAAGGCGTCCAAAGGCCAAGCGAATCCTCAGCTGGTTAATGAGCTGCTCATGAAGAAGCTGGAATAAATCCATTCTCCAGAAACTCGGCAGGTGACTTAAGTACCATCTCCATTTGTGACTTCCGCAATCTGATTCCCAGCCTCAGCATTCGATACCATGATGGCGGGCCTGTCTGTTCCGGGCTGACCGTTCGCGAGCTGTCATGAAAATCAAGCTGGACCGCATCATCAGCATTGCGACTCTTCTTGCCGCAGTGGTTGCTATTACTCTGGTGCTTAAGAAGACAGCTCCAGTGGTGCAGCAGCCGCAAACTCCGGCTGGAGTTGCCGCCAGCGCCCAATCCATCAACGCGGGATCGATCAGCCAGAAAATGGACCAACTGGAGCCGGCTGAGAGACAAACTCAGCCGATGCAACAGTCACCGAGCGGCAGCGGATACGCCGCAGTATCCCCAACGGGTCAGAATTCGCCCGCGCTACAAAGCCCGAAACCTCAAGGGAACGCGGACTCGATGGGCGCCGCCATCAGTCAGATCTTAAGCGCTAGCGCAGGTGGAGCGGCAGCTCTGGGTCCCGACTCGGAAGTGGGCAGCGGGGCTCCCAATATAAAAGATCAGAAAGTCGAATATGAGGGAGACGTCGTCCACGGGAAGTTTCTGACGGAAATTGCGGGAAAGGACGTATGGGTCACAATTTCAGGGCACATGGGTGAGAAGGACGGGTACGCCACATTCGAGCCCACCGAATTCAAGGTTGGAGACATGAATGTGCCCGTATCGCTCGTCAATCCTCTGCTACAGAGGAAACTGGCCGAAGAACGGGATCGTCTAAAACTTTCCGACCCTGCGGGCACGAAGTAAGGAATGACAGGCGTAATCGTTAGTCTGGAGTCGCCGGGTGCGGCGGCAGCGCATTGCTCGCAGCCACGTTCGCATACCATCGCCCTGATTCTTTGATTGTGCGCTGCCGGGTTTTGAAATCCACGTAGGCCAGGCCGAAGCGCTGACTGAAACCTTCCGCCCACTCGAAGTTATCCATGAGACTCCACGCGTGATAGCCGCGAACGTCGGCGCCATCGGCGATGGCCCGCGCGAGCGCCTGCAGATATTGCCGGTGATAGTCGATGCGGCGTGTGTCGCGAATCACGCCACTGGCGTCAGGGCCGTCGTTGTAGGAGCACCCACTCTCCGTAATCTCTATCACCGGACGGTTGAAATCGCGGGTGATACGCGCAACTATGTCGTACAGCGCCTGCGGCCAAACCTCCCATCCAAAGTCGGTTTTAGGACCTTGCTCGCCCCCCGCCATCTTCACGGGAAATAGCCATTCCTGTGCGTGAGACAGCCGTTCCAGCGTGCTGGGCGCGGACACAATTGCGCGGTAGTAGAGATTGATACCGACGAAATCGAGCGGTGCTCGCATTTTGTCCAGATCGCCTGACTCGATCCTCATTACTGTTTCAGGAAAAAACGCCAGAGCCTCTGGATAGTGTCCGTTGAGCGCAGGTTCCAGGAACCACAAATTAGTCATGGCATGAGCGCGCTCGGCCGCCAGCTTGTCCTCTTCGGAGTTGGTTGCCGGCTCGCATGCTGACATACTGAATGCAGTTCCAACGCGCGCAGATGGACGCGTGGCTTTCAACGCCCGAAAACTGGTGCCCTGAGCCAGGTTCACGGTATGCGATGCGCGCAGGAAGTCGACGAGGCTCTTGTGTCCGGGAGCGTGGGTGCCTTCCAGATGCCCCAAATCGACAAATGCGGATGGTTCGTTGAACAGCATCCAGTCGGAAACGCGGTCGCCCAGCGCGTGCGCTACGAGTTCTACGTAATCTGCAAAGCGGGATGCGGTATCGCGATTGGGCCAGCCTCCAGCATCTTCCAAAGCTTGCGGAAGGTCCCAGTGGTAGAGCGTAATCATCGGCCGGATGCGGGCTTCGAGTGAAGCATCAACGAGGCGGCTGTAATGATCGACCCCCTTGGAATTCGCGGGGCCAGATCCTGAGGGCTGAACTCGCGGCCAGGAAATCGAAAAGCGGTAGCTGTTTAAATTCATCTTCCGCATCAGAGCGATATCTTCCCGCCAGCGATGATAGGAATCGCAGGCTACGTCTCCCGTGTCGCCATTATTGATTTTGCCAGGAGTGTGCGCGAAGCGGTCCCAGATCGATTCGCCTTTGCCCTCTTCTTTCCACGCACCTTCGATCTGGTAAGCGGCGGTGGCCGTGCCCCAAAAAAAATTCTTGGGAAATTTTATTTCCGAGGAGTTGTCGAACTGGTTGCGCGGGCTCGCAAGCGGCACAACGCTCGCCGTGTGCGCGGCATTCGACGACACACTGCAGGCAGAAAACAACCCGGCCGGAAGCGCGGCGGCCACGCTTGCGGCAAGAGCAGAACGAGCAAATTCACGGCGGGTCAGGCGCAAGGGGAATGAGGCTCCTCAATGAATGATACGGCGTGGTCGATCAATTGTGCTTGATGAACTTCCCGGTCGTCTGTCCGGTCAGGGAGTTGTACAGCGTTTCGAGAAACGTATTTTCATTCGCGAAGTCTCCAGAATATTTCTTCCAAGGGGCGAGTAGCTTAGCCTGCTTCATCTGGTCGAGAGTCTTGCCCTCCTTCAAGGCCTTCTTCACTGCATCGCGCGTTTCCTGCAGCATTCCAAGATAGGCTCGCACATCGTCGAGGTTCGAGACCGGGCCGTGCCCTGGGATCACCTTAACATCTGGTGGCAGTTGCGATACGACTTGCTGCACGGCATCGATCATGCCATTGATGCTGCCGCCGCTCTCCACGTCGATGAATGGGAAGCCGTAGGTGACAAAATCGTCGCCCATGTGCACCACGTTTGAGTGCGGAAAGAAAATGATGGAGTCGCCGTCAGTATGTCCGGCAGGGAAGTAGAGAGCGCGGATATCTTCGCCGTTGAGGTGCGCGGTAACCTCATGATCGAAAGTGATGATGGGCAGGGCATCGTGAGGCGCCGGCTTAGTGTCCATATGTATTGAGCTGCCGTTGCCGACGCCTCCACCGCTCTCCAGACGTTTGCGAACGTTGTCTTGCGCAATGATGGGCGCTTGCTTTCGAAAATATGCGTTGCCGCCGGTGTGATCGCCGTGGAAGTGCGTATTGATGATGAAACGCACGGGCTTGTCAGAGATACTTTTCAATGCAGCCTGAATCTTCTCGGCTAACGAGGCGTACTGATCGTCGACGATGACGATGCCGTCGTCGCCGACGGACGCTCCAATGTTTCCCGCACGGTCGCCTTCCAGCATGTAAATGTTACGGCCCACTTTCGTGACCTTCGGCTGAACCTTGCTGAAATCCTGGTCCTCTGCGCTGACCAAGCCGCCGGCAAGCACACAGGCTGCAAAGAGAATCTCCAATTTGCGAGTGTCGTTTCTCCGTTGCATTTTGACTTTGCACCAGGGGCTGACATTCTAAATCGGAATCGGAGAGCATGCGGGGTGGATGATCTGGGCTAAGAATAAGCGGTCCGCGGCGACGGGTGGCGAAGGATTAGGGCCAGTTGCGCAGCAATCTTTCCAGGATGCCGGTAACGGCGCTGAGTTGGGTCAGTTCGCTTGTGGTCAAGCTCCCGAGATGCTGCGCGAGGTACTCGACGCGGCGTTGGCGTCCCTGTTGAAGAAGGAGCGCGCCCTTGGCTGTAGCGCGGATGTGCATACGGCGTGCGTCGCGGGAATCGCGAGTGATTTCTATAAGTCGGCTGCGCTTAAGTCCGGCGACCACGCGACTCATGGTGGGGGGTTTGACCTGTTCAGCTGCGGCGAGTTCACCGAGAGTTTTGGGACCAGCGAAGACCAGGACCGACAGGGCAGACAGTTGAGCTGGGCCCACTCCGGAGGCTGCGTCCTGCTTGCGCAACCGGCGCAGCAGGTGGATCGCGGCGGAATGAAGGCGATCCGCGGCCGCAATGGTTTCGTGCCGCGGAGCGATATTTCTCGACTTGACTTTTGCCATCGAATATAGTTAGCTATGCTAACTGATTTAAGCTAAGGAGGTCAAGACGTGAGCGAAATTGCATCGGCTATTGGAATCACCCGGCTCGGCCAGATTGCCATCAACGCAAAGGATGTAGAGCGCGCCACCGCTTTCTACCAGGACGTGCTGGGGCTCAAGCTACTCTTCAAGGTGCCCCCGGGTTTGGCGTTTTTTGATTGCGGCGGGGTGCGGCTGATGTTGGACCGGGCTGAGAAACCGGAATTCGATCATCTCAGCTCGGTTCTATATTTTGCCGTGCCCGACATCAGGGCAGCCTACGGAAAGCTGAAGGACAGGGGGGTGCGTTTTGCAGACGAGCCGCACGTGATTGCGAGTATGCCGACGCACGATTTGTGGATGACGTTCTTTCGCGATTCAGAAGACAATTTGTTGGCGCTGATGAGCGAAGCCTTACGATAGCCTGCCCCATTGCGCTTTTCCGGAACGTTTGTGGGATTTTGATTGCTAATTACCTGCTGACAATTAAGAATTAATGCGACAGGCGATTCCTTGAGGCCAGCACCGCCAGCATTATCAGCTTCGGGTTTTGGCAGTGCGTGGTTTGCGCTGTGCGTGGCCTTCGCATTGCACATCTTCGACGAAGCCACTACCGGATTTCTTGCTGTATATAACCCAACCGTGACTGCTCTGCGCGAAAGCTGGGGTTGGTTTCCGATGCCCACTCTCGACTTCCGGGAATGGCTGTTGATGCTGATCGTGGCTTGTGGACTGCTGTTCTGTTTGACTCCGATAGCGACGCGCGGTATGCCCGGACTCCGGCCGCTTGCGTGGGTTTATGCTGCCCTCATGTTTCTAAACGGCCTGGGGCACACGCTGTTCTCGATCCTGGGGCACACGGTTTCGTCCGTAACATTTCCGCGTCCTGCCCCGGGTTTTTATTCTGCGCCGTTTCTGTTCGCGGCTTCGGTCTGGCTGATGGTGCGGCTCAGGCGGACAGCCTGTGTGGACTTCCAATTGCCGAGTGGCGTTTGAGAGCTGAATGATCAACAACGCAACGTGGCGGCAAAGACGCTGGATCCGGTAAGCAATAGGAATGCCAAGTAGGAGGGTGTGTCCTAGCGCCCGTACAACCGAGGTGGGCAAAACTTCATCCAAGATCGCGCTGGTCCGGAGTGGCGCGCCATGAAGTCTCGTTTTCTACTTTGGTGGATGTCGTTCTCTGCGTCAGTAGCTTTATTTGTGGCACAGACGTTGAACGCCGTGGGCCAGATTATTGCGTTGGGGCTGGAAGGTTCTTATCCTGGTGCGACGGGATACACCACCTCGGGACGAAAACGTTGGAAATCGCCAGTGGGCTTCCTAAGGCCGACGAAGTGGCACAGCAAGCGCAATAAATTGGGGCCCTGACTCATGCTCCGGTCCAATGACCGGACCGGTAGTCAGCAAATCCACTTCTGCCTGGCGGCAGCCCGCTAAACGGCCCTACTTGCTTATCCCAGCCGTAAGTACATGGTTCCCCTAAGGCTGCAAACCAACCGCACAGCACGATGTTTCATCCAAGTCTGCGCTTGTTCGGGGAGTGTTGTGCCATGACGTCTCGATATCTTTTTCGTGCAATAGTGTTGTGTGCCCTACCTACTCTGCTTCTGGCCGGTTGCGGCGGGGGGACGGGCTCGGGCAACTCGCAGCAACCACCGCCCACCGCCACCACATATCAGCTGACCGTGACGGCGCCAGCAGCCGGTTCCGGAACGGTGACGAGCAGCCCGGCGGGAATCAACTGCCCCGGCACCTGCAGTGCCAGCTTTGCGCAGGGTGCGAAAGTGACGCTGACCGCGACCCCGGGCAGCAATCATTTTTTTGGTGGCTGGAACGGAAATTGTACGGGCGCCAGCATCTGCACCATTACTCTCACCGCCGCGGCAACCGTCAGCGCCGTCTTCAATGCCGGTGACGGAATAACGGTGACCCTGGCGGGGACAGGGACGGGAACCGTAACCAGCACTCCGGCCGGAATCAGTTGCGGAACCACATGCTCTGCAAGCTTTCCTCCGAATACCCAGGTCACGCTGACCGAGACTCCTTCCAGCAATAGCATTTTTTCGGGATGGATCGGTGCATGCTCGGGGACCGGCGCCTGCACTGTCATGTTGAATGGAGCGGACACCGTAACCGCGTCCTTCGCTCCCCCCAACGCTTACCAAAGCCTGAATCACATAATTCTCTTTGCCCAGGAAAATCGATCTCTCGATCATTACTTTGGCGCAATGATGGGATATTGGTCGGCGAATGGATTCGGCACGGGCGGTCAAACCTTCGACGGCTTGCCGCAGTTTAACCCGGGGGGAACTGCGCCCTCGGTGCCGGGCTGCAACCTCGCGAACGATGCGACTGGGTGCACCGCGGATCCCAACAATCCTATTAGCTCCTTTCACCTCAAATCTGTTTGCCAAGAGAACCAGAGTCCCTTCTGGAACGAAGCCCACAATGATTGGGACCTTGCCGACCCTACCGGAAACAACCCCAGCGATATAACCAAACCTGCGCTTGACGGATTCGTTTACACCGCCGCGTACGACGCGCGCTCGAACAATTTCATGGATCAGAACGGCGTGCGAGCGATGGGCTATTTTGACGACACAGATCTGAATTACTACTACTTCATGGCGTTCAATTTCGGGACCTCGGACCGGTGGTTTTCTCCCGTCATGTCTCGCACCGAGCTCAATCGGATGTACATGATGGCGGCCACTACACAGGGCTATGCCTATCCGATCAACAGTAATTCGCAGGACGCTGCGCAGCTCAGCGCCACGCCAATTTTTGAGGCACTGCAAAATGCGGGTATCAGTTGGAAGATTTATGTAGATCCTGTCGGCACGAATTGCCCAGGTCCTACTTATGATCCCGCGTGTCTCATCACTCATTCGTATATCAACATGTTCACTTACTATCAGACGATAGTGAACAGTGCAAAGGGTACTGGCCCGAACTTGTTACAAAATATAGTGCCGGTCTCGCAGTTTGCGATTGACGCGAAGAATAACAGTTTGCCCCAATTCGCGCTGATTGAGCCTGCGTCCGACGCCGGGCTGGATGAGCACCCTTCCGATTCCGACGAGTATCCTTCTAATGTTCAATCGGGAGCGCAGTACGCTGCGCAGCAGATTATCAATCCTCTGATGAACAGCCCAAGCTGGAGCGACTCCGCCTTGATTTTCACCTACGACGAGGCCGGTGGTTTTTACGACCACGTGCCACCGCAACCTGCAGCGGCTCCGGGAGACTTTCTGTCGCCCATCGACCTGCAGGCTAACCTCAACGATGTATGCACGGGGCCCGGACAGCTGGGCACGGGGATCTGTGATTTCAGCTGGACCGGCTATCGCGTCCCCCTGATCGTGATTTCGCCCTACTCTGTGAAGAACTTCGTTTCTCACACCGTGCGCGACACGACGGCAGTACTGAAGATGGTTGAGACCCGCTTCGGTCTAGCCCCCCTCACTGCGCGTGACGCGGCTCAACCTGACATGCTTGAGTTTTTTGATTTCGTGAACAAGCCGTGGGCTACGCCTCCGATGCCGCCGACTCAGACCACAACCGGGTATTGCTCTCTGAAGCCGGATTCCACCTGGGTCGAACCACCAGTTTTGACGGTGACAGTCTCCGGCTCTGGGTCGGTCGCTAGCAGTCCTGCTGGCATCGACGGCTGCACGTCCACAGGAGGAACGTGTTCGGCCGTATTTTCGGCTGGCACCGGCGTCACACTGACCGCCACGCCCGCAACCGGCGGCACTTTTACGGGATGGAGCGGGGCAAGCTGCACTGGCACCGGTTCTTGCTCAGTGACGGTGAATTCCGCCGAGTCGGTGGGCGCAACGTTCACGGCGATTGGCGCGGCGCGGGCTAGTGGCTCCGGAGGGATGCCGCGATAGTCCCGGCCAAACAAAGAAAGCTGTGAGGTCCTGCGTAGGTTTTGTGTCGCCGAATCGTTGGAGGTTTCAGAAGCACGCTGGCAATGGGATAATGGCTCCGTGAAAATCCAGTGGGCGCTGGTTCTATGGTGCGTGCTACTCGCCGTTCCTTCGTGCCTGGCAGCGACCCGGCATTATTACATCGCAGCCGAAGACGTTACCTGGAATTACGCTCCGAGCGGCCACAATCTGCTCAATGCCACGCCCATTCGCCAACCGTGGGTTCTGAAGCTGCAGTGGGCCAAGACCCGCTTTATCGAATATACCGACGACACTTTCACCGCCAAGAAACCCCAACCCCAGTGGCTGGGAATTCTTGGTCCGGTCATTAGAGCAGAAGTGGGGGACGAAGTAATCGTCGAATTTCTGAATCGCGCTCACCTCGGCCATGACATGCATCCCCATGGCCTACGCTACGACAAGAACAATGAAGGCTCCTTCTACATTCCCTTTGGAAAGGGCGACCGGGTGGCGCCAGGACGGAGATTCACTTACCACTGGTTTGCCAACGCGGCCAGCGGGCCCGGTCCGGGGCAACCGAGTTCGATTGTGTGGTGGTATCACGCTCATGTCGACGCGGCCACGGAGATCAACGCCGGTTTGTTGGGACCGATCGTCGTTACCGCAAAAGGTAAAGCGAACCCCGATGGGTCTCCGAAAGATGTGGACCGCGAATTTGTTGCCTCCTTCATGATCTTCGATGAGATGGGAGGTAAACCCGAAGGCCAGTTCTATGCAATTAACGGTTTCATCTTCGGCAATCTTCCCGGGTTGATGATGAAGCAGGGCGACAAAGTACGCTGGTATTTGCTGGGAATGGGAAATGAGATCGACCTGCACACTCCGCACTGGCACGGCGAAACCGTCACCGACGGAAAACGAAATACCGATGTGATTGAACTTCTTCCCGGAAGCATGCAGACCGTGGACATGCTCGCGGACAATCCCGGCACATGGATGTTTCATTGCCATGTGGAGGATCACATGGAGGCTGGCATGATGGCGGTTTATACCATCTATACCCCCACCGCGCGCGCCTGCCCTCTCGCCTTCACCGGAGGAGATTTCTGGAAGCATCCGGAGACCTTTTCGCTGAACGTCAAGAACACAAGCGGTAAGGCAATCACCAGCGCGACACTCACCACGGAAATGTTTCTGGCGCCGCAGGATCTGCGGCGACCCTACAATGCGGAGTGGAAGTCGACCAAGCCCATATCGCCGGGCGAAAAGCAGACTCTGGAAAAGCCGGGCGTCAGTCCCGCCAGCGCTCAGGCGGTCCTCGGTTGGGTCTTCTTTCCGCAATTCGTCAAGTACGAAGATGGCACAACCTGGCGTGCGCAGACTGAGGGTGAGTGTTTTAACGTGGTCTGGCGCGACCCCGAGCATGCCGATATGCCCACCTTGCCGCCGCGGCAGATTGAAATAAATCCAGACTAAGAGCAACAAACCTTCATGATGACCATGGCATCCACTTAGGGTTCCGGGAGGGAGATTAGATGAGCAAGAAGAACCGCGCGAGTCGCGGCCTGGCAAATCCTTCCAGGCTCAAGCCATCGGATCCGGACGACAAGCAGATGCTGCGAGTTGTCATCGAAACTCCTAAAGGGAGCCGAAACAAGTTCGCTTTCAACGCTGACGAGTACATTTTCGAACTTAAGACAGTGCTGCCGGCCGGAATGGCATTCCCGTACGACTTCGGATTTGTTCCCTCTACCGAAGCGGACGATGGCGATCCCGTAGACGTTCTAGTGTTGATGGATGAGCCTGCGTTTCCAGGATGTGTCCTCACCTGTCGACCCATCGGCGTAATCGAAGGCGAGCAGATCGAGAAAAAAGACAAGAACAAGAACAAAGGCAAAGTGCGGAATGATCGAATCGTAGCCGTGGAACAGGACGCTCACAGCTGGGCTGACATAAAGAATATCGACGATTTGGGCAAACATTTCCTCGAAGAGCTGGAAGAGTTCTTCGTGGAGTACCACCGGCTTTCCGAAAGGGAGTATCGCGTGCTCAAAGTAAAAGGGCCGGGTTCGGCGAGGAAGCTTGTCAAGTCCTCAATGCTGTGAAATCGAGGCGTACGCAAGGTTGGCGGCAGCTGGAAGAAATATTTGAAGGCGCGGGCCGGAATGAAACCGACGCATAAAAGGTTTTGCAGACCTTGCGGTTTCGGCTCTAACCCGTTTTCCTTCAACGCTGTTCTCTGATCCCGCTGCTTTTTGTCGTACTTTTTGTCGTACCCACTTCACTCACGAGCTCATCGAGGGCTGCGACCCCGCGGGGATCCGCGGCGGGGTCGGATTTGGATGCGGCGAGTAGAGTGGTTTCAGCGATGAACCATCACACTATCAGCGGACCCGCTTCCCAACTTCCGGAGCTCATTCGAGAGAGCGAGGTTCCTGGATCGCTGGTCGAGTAGCATGCTGATCTGCGCGAGCTACTCATCCAGGCCGCGGACGCCGCTGCGGAGAGTTCTGACCTCCAGCGTGTGTTTGAGGCAGTGGCGCTAGCGGCCTGAACGAGCTCCCGGTTGCTCGAGGCGCGCTGCTTAGGGAGTTCTGCCCAAATGGGCGTCAGATCGTCGGCGACGAACCGAAAAGGTTTTCTTGGAAAGTTTTTCTTCGGGCCGGTTTCCCGGACCCGCAATCTTCCCGAAAGTTCAAAACCCCTCGAGGCCGGCAGAAGCCGCATCCTCGGACAAACGGAGGATCACATGGCAACGACAACGGCAGCACACTCAGCGGCGGAGCGACGACCGACACCGCGGTTCGGTCTCAGCGAACGCGAGTTGAAGGAATACAGCTTGGCGCGGGCGATCCTGGTCTCCGCCGAAAATCAAGAGGGCTGCGAGCGGCGAGCGGAGCGCAACTGCCTCGAGCTGGAGACTCCGAGACGATCGAGAAGACCGTCACGGGAAAACGGTACGGCGGAGTCTTCGTTCCGTGGAATATTTCTGCCGGCTCGTTCGTGCGCAAAGGCCCGCACAACGAGCAGCAGTGGCAGCGAGCGGGACTCGATTCGAAGACCTCGACGACCGGAACCGAGCTCAAGTGCACCATGCCCGGCGACTTCCTCGAGTTTCTCTACAACCGGATGCGGGTGAAGGAACTCGGAGCGGTCACAGTCACAGGACTGCGCGAGAATGTCGCGTTCCCAAAGCAAACCGGGAAGGCACCCGAACCTGGGTCGCTGAAAATCCCGGCTCCGACGTCGCGGATTCGAAGCTCACGCTCGGACAGATCGCGAGCTCCCCGAAGACCTATCAGTCTTCGTCGAGCTGCTCCCGGCAATTGCTCGCCCAGGCCGTGATCGATGTCGACACGCTGGTCCGACAGGACCTCGCGCGCGACATGGCTCAGGCGGTCGACTTCGCGGCGATCGCCGGACCGACAGGCGGAAGCTCGCCGGTCGGGATCATGAACACGACAGGCGTCCAGTCCTTCGTCGTCGCGGCCGACTCCGGCAACGGCGGCGTGGTTGGTGACGATTGGGCGCTAAGCGGACCAAGCGCCGGCAGCGGTCGCCGCCGGCTCCAAGGCTCGGATTTATTCCTCCGCACTCATCCTAGGCAGCTTTGCGTGGTCCTTGTTTGTCACTCAGTTTGTCACTCTTACCTTGGTCGGAACTCACTTCGCGGTTAAAGGAAAGATTTGGGGCGCCCATCCGTTCCAAGCTCTTCTGTTTTCTCCACCTGCTGAAGAAAGGGAACCCTGTGCCAATGACGATTACCAGCACGGCAAACGCAATCCAGAGCCAGAGGGTCCAGCCCCGGGAAGTGGCGGCGGGTTTAGGAGCGGCGGCATCAGGTGTGCTTGCAGGATCCGAGGATGGGCTGGAAGTGGTAGCGGGTGGAGTGGCGGCCGAGGGCGGCGTGCCGGCGGACTTCGGGGATGAGTTGTCAGTTACAGCGGGTGTGGTGGCGGCTGCGGCCGGTGTTGCTGACCGTTTCCGGGAGCGTGCAGCCGGTGTGACGGTAGTCTCCGCAGGGGTGCTGACAGCTGCGGCGGGGGCTGCGGCAGCCACAACGGGGGTGACGGCAGTTTCGACCACCGGGCTGGTAGTGGCAGCGGGCGCAGCAGCGGCCACCGACGGTGTGGTGGCAGTCTCCGAAGGCGTGCTGACAGTCTCGACGGGTGCAGAGGCGGCTGCAGCGGGTGTGGTGGCAGTTTGCCCTGGTGGAGCGGCGTCTGCGGCGGGTGGGGTGGCAGTCTCCGCCGGTGTTGTGACCGTCGCAGCGGGTGCAGCGGCGGCCGCAGCGCAGTGTTCGGAGATCATGTTGAGCTCGGTGACGGCAAAGCTGCTATCGGCAGCCGCAGGACCACTTGCTTTGTGTGCAATCAGGTTTACGTCATGGCCCAGATGGGGCTTGAGATCGAAACTGCTGGTGGTGATCTTGAAAAGGTGGCCGGTGTTATCCTCTACCACGGTGTAGTTGCCATCAGAGCCACCTAGGCAACCCTTAATGTTGGTTTGGTCTGGGTTCGGACTCGCCGCGGGAGTCTGTGCCAACCCCAGCGCGACCAGCAGAGCCACTACAGCGATCAACAAGGATGCGTTCTTCATGGAATCCTCCGAAGATTCTCGCCTTGCGGCGGTCTGAAATTTCGCTTGGGATTTGATTCTGCTTCCGATTCTGGTGTCGAACCCTCGGCGCTCGGGCTCGGGCGTGAGAACTTGGAGCATCCAGGTGAAACCACACAATGCTATTCCGCAAGAATCTTACCGTCTGCTCCAAACCGCTCACATTTGAAAAAGAAAGGGACACAAGAAATCGATCAGAATCTTCTGATTCGTCTGAGACGCGGGGGAGCGGTGGTTCCCGAGCTGCGGGCTTCCTTCCGCTGGTACGTGCGCTTTTTGCAGCGGAAGCTCACTGAACGTATTCTTCAGAAAGACGGCAACGGAGATGGTCCGGCCGCGGGTCATGCGTCAGACGATCCTCTCAGTCGAGAGCGAGCTGAAACAGATCGACAACGCGACTCCCTGGATCTTTCCCTCGAGGCGGAATCCTGGCCGGCACGTCTCCAGGGTAAACAACGCGCATGATCGTCTCTGCGAGAAGGCACAAGCGGCCGGCGTCGAGTTGAATTTGGTTCTCTACGACTTCCGCCACACCTTGCTACACGTCATGGCCGAAGAGGGTCGACCTCGCGCCGCTCGCCAAAATCCTCGGCCATAGCTTGATCCGCATCGTCGAGCGCTACGTTCATCCGACGGCTGAGCACAATGAAGAGCGCTATGCTCCGGTACGAAGCGGCTCAGATGGCGCGGACCCAGGCCTTACAGGCCGAGCGGCTCAATTGAAGCGAGGTTTTTTATCACGTTTCTGCTCAACCCGCGAGGCCCGAATCATGCGCGGGTCCAAGCTGGGCGCGGGGAGACGCTGAAATGAACGGGGGAAATTTTGACGTACTTTTTGTCGTACCCCCCACCCCGAATCAGCCCTTTTTTGCCCGATCGAGGGCGATCGAGGCGCAGCGTGAAAGTGCGAAATCAGGCATCTACAGCGAAAGGCTGGAGGCGCGGGTCGGAATCGAACCGACGCATAAAGGTTTTGCAGACCTCTCCCTTACCACTTGGGTACCGCGCCCCTGCTGAATACGTTAGCCGTTCCGGGTGAAAAAAGTCCATCCGCCGGGAAGGATCTGAGCAAAAAATCTGGAGCGGGAGACGGGGGTCGAACCCGCGACATCGACCTTGGCAAGGTCGCGCTCTACCACTGAGCTACTCCCGCTCGACGAACTTGATTATAAACAACCCAATAGTCTGCGGCAATCATCTCACGTACCGTCACAGGAGCAAATTTGATGCAAGCCTATCGCGGTGACCACTGCGGATCTTCTTCCGGCCGCACGACGTGGCCGTCCCGCATGTGGATGATGCGGTCTCCGAACTTGGCGGCTTCTGGGTTATGAGTGATCATCAGTACGGTCTGGCCTAACTCTTGATTAGACTGACGCAACATTTTCAGAACGATGTTCGAGTTCTCCGTGTCAAGGTTGCCGGTAGGTTCGTCGGCCAAAACCACCGCGGGTTTGTTGACCAGGGCGCGGGCCAGTGCGACGCGCTGTTGCTCCCCTCCGGAAAGTTCCGAGGGGCGATGGTTCAGGCGTTTGGTGAGGCCCAGCAGATCGCAGATGCGAAGGAAGAATGCGGGATCGCGGTCGCCGTTGCCAGAAATTTCCTGAGCGATAGCGATGTTGGAGCGGGCGTCGAGAGTAGGGAGCAGGTTGAACTTCTGGAACACGAAGCCGATCTTGCGCTTGCGCATGCGCGTGCGCTCCGCATCGGAGAGGGTAGCGAAGTCGTCGCCATCCATGATTACTTTGCCGGAATCGGCGCGGGTGAGGCCTCCGAGCAGATAAAACAGTGTTGACTTGCCACTGCCGGAGGGACCCACGACGGTGACAAATTCGCCTTTTTGTACGCTGAAGGAGACTCCGCGGAGCGCGGGCACATCGATTTTTCCCACGCGATAGGTCTTGTGTAAATCGATGGCTTCAATGAATGCGCCCATGCCAGCCATGATCTTACACGACGCACTATTGGTCGACGGTATCCCTAGGCGATCAAAATTCCGCGAGCACGCGGCGAGATAAGAGGCTAGCTTTCAGGCAACACCGATTTGACGCGGTAGTGGCGTCGAGCGCTGCTGCACCCGCTTCGGTCCGCGCTTGCGCACAAGAAGCAAGCGGATCCGCTCCAGCAGATCTGCCGGCGCATACATTCCTCTGGCCAGAGTTACGTCCGCTTGGGAGTCGTGGTCATAGCCGCGGACTTTACTCGAGATGAGGATAGTTGGAACTTCGGGACTGAGTGCCTTTACCGCCGCGATCAACTGCGGACCATCCATTCCAGGCATCGCCATGTCGGTGACAACCAGGTCAATGCCGCCTTGTTTGAAGCGTTCCAGTGCCAGTTCGCCGCGGGAATAATTGGCCACACGATAGCCGCGGGTCTCAAGCATGATTTTGCGATGGGAGAGAGATTGCTCGTTATCGTCAACACACAAAATCGTGCGCTTAGGTTTCATTCACCGCCTGTTACCGAAGGCCGCCGCTTGTGAACCGGAGCCAACGGAATTTCTCTGTTCGCGAAGGATGGAAGAGCGAATTGATGCTAACGGCAAATGACGAACACTGTAAAGTATCGCCGAAGCAAATGGCAAAGTCTGGCTATTGTCTTTTTTGCGGCGTTGTGAAAGTTATGATTTTGCAATGTTTGCAGATGGTGGATTAGAGGAAAAGCTCGCCTCGCATAATTTCTACTGCATGCCCGCCGACCCGTACGTTAACTATACGGTTATCGCGCTGTGAGGAGCGGACGAAAATCCGGCTAGGACGCTTCATCTCAACTCCCTGTTCAATCAAGACGCGTTCATCAACCGCAGCCACCCCGTGCGCAACCATCCAGGCCGCGGAACATCCGGCGGCCGAGCCAGTGGCAGGGTCTTCACCGTTATAAGACAGCATGCGTGCGTGCAAGCGGGCATCGCGAGCCACGGTCTCACGAGTGACAAAATAGAAAAACTTACCACCGGTTTTTTCCAGATAGTCGGCAGCGCGCTGCGAGTCGATGTGCAGATTCTGAATGACAGTCAATGATTTCAGCGGAGTCACAGTGAAAGGAACGCCCGTGGATACCGTTTCTATGGGCAGGGAATCGTCGAAATCTTCTATGCGCAATCCGGTAGAGCGCGCGACCGCTTCGCGATCATGCTGCTCGCCGAAAGCTGGGTCGATTTGCGTCATCTCGCCGAAGGCAGCCTCCGCAGCATGATCTTCAAAATGGACGGGAACCTTGCCTACGTTCAGTTCGAGCACGATCTGTTGAGCCCCGCTATGACCACGCAAAGCAAAGGCGGTCCCCAGTGTGGGGTGACCCGCAAATGGTAATTCCTCCTGCACGGTAAAGATGCGGACGCGGATTCCCTGTTCCTGTTCGACGGCGGGGTCGCGAGGCACGATGAAGGTGGTCTCGGAAAGGTTCATCTCCTTCGCGATCGATTGCATCTCCGCGTCCGTTAATCCTCGGCCGTCCGGAAATACCGCCAAAGAATTGCCTTCGAGGGGACGGGACGAGAAAACGTCCCACTTTGCCATGGCCAGACGCCGTGTTCTCTTGGTCATCGATTGTTCTCCAGGTTTGTCTCCGGCGAGCGCCTGACTGCCCAGTGAACTATGGCGCGCAAAGCAAACAGATGCGCGCGTCAACTCTACGATGCAGGAAAATCTAAATGAGCTGTGACGCTCCGCATCCCGCGGTTGACAGCGCCGGTTCGGACTTCTATTCTGACTACATGTTTTGCCCTTCCAACGCCGGCGCGCCATGCTGTTGCATGTGTCCGCTGTCGTGTGGGTAGGGATCGGCCATAGACATTTCCCAACCCACCCGATGAAGCGGGTGGGTTTCGTTTTTCATCCAGTATTTCATTCGCAGTTGATGAAAGTGAGAATGTTGGCCGGCAATTTCAAAAGCCGAAATTCACGAGGAGAGTAAAGATGAGTACCGAGACGGCAACCGAGACCACGAGAATTCCCCGCATCAACGACACTGCCCCGAATTTCACCGCCGAGACCACACAAGGTACGATCGACTTTCACCAGTGGATCGGCGAAGGGTGGGCGATTCTGTTTTCCCACCCCAAGGATTTCACGCCAGTGTGCACTACCGAGCTTGGCTATATGGCTCGGTTGCAGCCTGAATTCGCGAAGCGTAATACAAAGATTATCGGCCTCAGCGTCGATCCAGTGAGCAGTCATGGCAAGTGGGCGGCTGATATCGAAGAGACACAGGGCGCCAAAGTGAACTACCCGATGATTGGCGACCCGCAGCTCAAGATCGCCAAGCTCTACGGCATGTTACCAGCGGAGAGTGGAAATACTTCCGAGGGGCGGACCGCAGCGGACAACGCCACGGTGCGCACTGTATTCGTGGTGGGCCCGGATAAAAAGATTAAACTGCAGCTCAGCTACCCCATGAGCACAGGGCGCAACTTCGACGAAATTCTTCGAGTCATCGATTCGATGCAACTTACCGCCAAACACAAAGTTGCCACGCCAGTGAACTGGAAGCAGGGAGAAGAGGTTATCATTCTGCCCTCGGTATCGAATGAAGAGGCGCAGCAGAAATATCCCGGAGGATGGAAGTCGCCGAAGCCCTATCTGAGGATCGTGCCGCAGCCAAAATAGAGTGTCAGAATCTCTAACAATCTTGCTGGAAGCGCATGCAGTCCGGTGATTGCCACGGTCTTCAAAACCGGCGGGCGGCGGGTCACCCCGTCACCGGTGGGTTCGACCCCCACTCGCTTCCGCCATTTCTTGGAATTTACATGAGGCGCTTGCACGAGGCACAAGCAGAGTAGTAGGCTTGCTGTCCTTTGAGACGGCACGGGTAGAGACGTAAAGGAAGGGGATGACTGCATGAAAATCGCCAACGACATTACCGATTTGATCGGCCACACTCCGCTGGTGCGGCTCAATAAGGTCACGGAAGGATGCGTCGCTGAGGTGGTCGCCAAACTGGAGAGTCAGAATCCGGTGGGCAGCGTGAAGGATCGGATTGGCGCAAGCATGATCCTCGACGCGGAGCGTGCGGGAAAGATTCAGCCGGGGAAGACTGTGCTGATCGAGCCCACGAGCGGTAATACAGGGATTGGCCTGGCTTTCGTTGCCGCGGTAAAGGGCTACAAACTTATTCTCACGATGCCGGAAACCATGAGTCTCGAGCGGCGTGTCCTGTTGCTGGCTTTTGGCGCGGAACTCATACTGACGCCAGGTCCGCGGGGGATGAAGGGGGCGATTCTCAAAGCTGAGGAGCTATTGGCCAAAACTCCGAATAGCTACATGCTGCAGCAATTCGACAATCCAGCGAATCCTAAGATCCACTTCGAGACCACGGGCCCGGAAATTTGGAATGACACCGATGGGCGAGTCGACTTCCTGGTCTCTGGCGTTGGCACCGGTGGGACGCTTACGGGAGTCTGCGAATACATCAAGCCCAGAAAGGCATCCTTCAAGGCGGTTGCCGTGGAGCCCGCAGAGAGTCCGGTGCTCTCCGGCGGAAAGCCGGGGCCACATAAGATTCAGGGGATCGGCGGTGGCTTCATTCCGCGGATTCTGCGCACGGATTACATCGACGAAATTATTCAGGTTAGCAATGATGAGGCGATTCGGATGGCTCGACGGATGCCGCTTGAGGAAGGCCTCTTCGTGGGGATTTCTTCTGGAGCGGCGGTCACGGCTGCTCTGAGAGTCGCGCAGCGTAAGGAAAATGCGGGAAAGCTGGTCGTGGTCGTGCTCCCATCTTTTGGAGAACGTTACCTGAGCACCATACTGTTCGAAGAGCTTCGCGGCATCGCTCAGCAGATTCCTACGTCTCTTCTTCCCGACTGATTCCAGATTGACGGCTGATACTTTGCGGGGTGGGGATGTTGGGCCGAAAGCCTGGAATCCTTGCCTTGCAGCGTGGGCCACACTGCTTGCTACATTTCGCCTTACGGAGAGTTTTATCCCTGCGTGCAATTCCCCTTGTCCTGTGGCAACGTGCGACAGCAGCGCTTCATCGACATTGGGGACGACTCGGAGCAACTGAAAGAATTGCGATCGATCCGCTTGAAGGACTTGTCGGGTTGCTCGGTGCGCGCATGGTTCGACCTGCACCCGCGGTCCGGGCTTGGCCTTCATGGCAGGAAACATGCGCGGACCTTCTACCGCGGACTGTGAAAAATCCTTCGCCCGGACCGGCATTCCCTCGGTTAATCTGCTGACCAAGAAAGACAAAGCCGCGGCGCCGCGTCTGGTGCAGATTCAGCTCGTACCGGCGATTACGGGCAATCGGCTCTCTGGAATGGCGCCCCTGCCAGTGTTCTAGCCTTATCGCGAGCACCACTTCCGTTAGTTCCTCCCGTATACTTCGTTGACTTATGGCCAACATCCTTTATGGAGTCAACGGCGAAGGTGCCGGCCACTCCACGCGCTCGAAGGAAGTTCTCACCCATCTGCGGGAGCAAGGGCATACGCTGCATGTCGCATCGTTTGACCGCGGGATGCAGAACCTCAGAGATCAGTTTGAAGTCACGGAGATCTTTGGTTTCCGCTTTGCCTATGTGAACAATCGTGTGCGCTACAAGCGCACCATCGCCAAAAACCTAATAACGGTTCCGCAGGCGGCGAAGAGCGCAAATCGGCTCAAGAACCTGATCGCGACTTGGAAGATAGATCTCGTGATCACTGACTTCGAGCCTTTGAGTTGCCACGTGGCGCACAGGATGGGGCTGCCCGTCATTTCGATCGATAACCAGCATTGCCTCACCAATGCGATCGTTTCCTATCCGCCGCAGTACCGGAGCGACGCGGCAGCCGCGAAGCTGGTGACGAAGCTGATGACTCCGCACGCCGATGCTTACCTGGTCATTTCTTTTTTCTCCGCACCGGTGAAAAAGCGAAACACGTTTCTGTTTCCCCCGCTGTTGCGGCAAGAGATTCTTGAGGCCGCGCCTACGCAAGGAGAACATGTGCTCGTCTATGTCACTTCGCCCGCACCGTCACTGGCTAAAGCGTTAGCCGCGGCGCGAGGCCACTTTATTGCCTATGGTTTCGGCCGGGATGGAGAAGACGGGAACGTGGTCTATAAGAAACCCTCGCTGGAGGGATTCATGCGCGACCTCACCGGCGCCAAGGCCATCGTAGCAAACTCCGGGTTTTCGCTGGTCACGGAAGCCTTGCATCTGGGAAAGCCGTATCTGGCGGTTCCCGTGAAGCACCAGTTCGAACAAATCTTTAACGCCCACTGGCTGGCGAAAATGGGCTACGGAGCGTACTGGGAAGAGTTGAACAAAGAACGGGTGGAATCTTTCCTCTACAATCTCCCGTTATACCGGGAAAAACTGGCGGCCTATCCGCGACAAGGAAATGGCGCACTACTGGCAAAGCTCGACATTCTCATCGGCGAGTACTCTAAGAAATAGCCAGGCGGCTTATGGATTTCATGGACAAAGCAGGGTTGCGCCATAGCTGTACTCGGTTCGTGCCCGGGGGCGGGAAGCGCGGTCGGCCAACCTGAAAAAACAACGGGCTGACCTCTACTAGCCCGCTTCTTGTGCACCAGACGTTCATGCCCCATTCGTAATGACGGTTCCCTACTCGTTTGCGGATACCATTTGCGGAGAGGGGTTTTGCTATGGGCACACAACGCAGGATGGTTCTGCTTTTCACCGCAGCGATTTCGCTGATCTCCGCAGTGGCCAAGGGCCAGGATGCGCCTTCGCTGGGCGACTTGGCGCGCCAGCAGCGCCAGCAAAAAGAACAGTCAAAGACCGCGCCGGGCAAGGAAGCTAAATCGTCCAAGGTTATTACCAACGAACAAATTCCAGAGCACCCTGAAGTGTCCACGGCAACGACGGCGAATGCTGGGGAACGGACCGCGCAACCTGCGACCTCAAGCGGTCCAAAGCAGCCAGCCGAGCACTGGAAGTCACAGATTCTGGCCCAGAAAAACCAGATAGCATCCCTGCAAGGTCAGGTGGATGAACTGAATGAGTCCATCCGTTTTGCTCCGGCAAACTGCGTTGCCAATTGCGTGGGTTGGAATGAACGACAGAGAGAAAAACAGCAGCAGGTGGAACGGATGCGGGCTCAGCTGGAAGATCAGAAAAGGCGCCTCGACGATATGCAGGATTCCGCCCGCAAGCAGGGCTATGGCAGCTCGGTTTACGATCCCTAGACGCGATACTCACACAGGCGAAAATGGTGCCGCGCTGCTCGATAACAATCGCGCAAGCGGCGTTAGAAATTCCTTTTCCATCTTTTCGACTTCCTTCAAAGCTCCCGGCCGTGCGAAATTAGTTGGATGGCATTAGTCATCCGTCCCTCACGCATTCACGCAGCCGGTGTATTTACCACCGCGCCCATTCGCAAAGGTTCCCGCGTTGTTGAATATTCTGGTCCGCGGCTGAGTCCCGAAGAGGCCAACCGCTTATACGACGGCGCGGCGCGTACTTATCTGTATGGGCTGGAAGACGGCAAAACGGTCATCGACGGCGAAGGGATAGGCGCCTACCTGAATCATTCCTGCGATCCCAACTGCGAGGTCGATGAGCTCAAGAATCGTGTGTGGATTCTTGCCATCCGCAACATCGCTGCCGGAGAAGAGCTGCTTTGGGACTACAACCTATACGACGACGATGACCCTGCGCCCTGCCACTGCGGCTCTGCCAAGTGTCGTGGAACGATGTACTCGCGGGAATGGATGGCGAAGTTGCGGCGTGCGACGCGAAAGAAAGCGGAAAAGCGGGCGGCTGCGCGGGCGGCAAAAAAGATTCAGGGAAAAATACCTCGGAGGAGAAAGGGCGTCCTTGCCAGCTCGCAGTGAGCCTCCGGGGTTCCGCCGTCTTGCAGTCCGGTCATTCTACTTTTGCAGGTTTCTTCCCGTGCTCCCGCCAGCCTTCAATAATCAGGTACAACACAGGGATAAAGAAAAGATTCAGCACAGTCGACATGATCATGCCGCCGAAGACAGTTGTACCCACCGAATGACGTCCATTTTCGCCGGCTCCCGTGGCCAGCACCAGGGGTACAACGCCCAGAATAAACGCGAGCGATGTCATGACGATCGGGCGAAAACGAATCGCTGCCGCCTGCACCGCCGCCTCCACAAGCGGAATCCCGCGTCCGCGCAATTGCTCGGCGAACTCCACGATCAGAATCGCGTTTTTGCTGGAAAGTCCGACCAGCATGACCAATCCCACCTGGCAGAAGACGTCATTCTGCAGGCCTCGTATCCATTGCGCCCCAAGTGCGCCCAGCAAGGCCATGGGAACGGCCAGCAGCACTATGAACGGCAGCACGAAGCTTTCATACTGCGCCGAAAGTGTGAGGTACACGACGAGGGTTCCGAGCCCAAATAAGAGCAGCGAGGTACCGCCAGCCTGCAACTCCTCGAGCGACAGCCCCGTCCAGCTATAGGAAAACCCCTGCGGCATTTTGCTGGCGAGCTGATCCATAGCAGCGATCGCCTGACCAGAACTGTACCCGGGCGCAGCCGAGCCATCGATCTCCGCCGAGCGGAACAGGTTGTAGTGGCTGATGACCTGCGGCGTTGTCGTCTGCGTGACGCTGATCAGATTTTCCAGAGGAATCATCGCCCCGCTGTCGGAACGCACGTAAAACTGCTTCATGTCCTGCGCTTCGGCCCGAAATTGCCTATCAGCCTGTACGTAGACTCGATAGGACCGATTGTTGAAATCGAAATCGTTGACATAGGACGAGCCCATATAGACGCCGAGCGTGTCGGTAATTTGCGAGAGGGGCACGTGCAGACTCTTCGCCTTTTCCCGGTCGATGGTCACAAGATACTGCGGATCGCTCGCGGTGAACGGCGTATACAAGCCGACCAGATCTTTGCGGGCGCTCGCTGCCTGAATGATGCCGTGCGTTGCGGCAGAGACTTCCTCGAGAGTATGCGAAGCCTGGTCCTGCACAACGAATTGGAAGCCTCCGAATTGTCCCAGGCCCTGGACGGCGGGAGGAAGCGTGGCAAATGCGATCGCTCCTGAAATCGAAAACAGACGAGGTCGAACGCGGTTCAGGATTGCCGACGCCGTATGCTCCTTCCCCTTGCGCTGTGAGTACGGCTTGAGAGGAACGAAAATAAGCCCTTGGTTCGAGGCGCTGCCGGAAAAACTGAAGCCCGCCACCGAGAACGTACCCTCGGATTCCGAGACATCACTCAGCAAATCTGAAACCTGTTTCCCAATTGCCTTCGTGTACTCGAGTGAAGCCCCTGACGGCGCCTGGATGACGACGATGAAATACCCCTGGTCTTCGTCAGGCACGAAGCCCCTCGGCACGCGCGTGAACACAAAATAAGCTAGCCCCAGACCGGCGAAAAACAGCACCATCATTGCCAGCTTGTATTCCAGCACGTAATGCAGCAAGCCGCGGTACCCGCGCGTGACGGCAGCGACGCCATCGTCAAACTTTTGCAGCCACCACCACTTTTGCCGGTGGGGGCCGCTCAGAAAAATTGCCGCCAGCACCGGAGCCAGGGTGAGCGCGTTGAAGGCGGAAATGGCGATGGAAAATGCGATGGTCAGCGCAAACTGGCGGAACAGAATGCCGGTCGTCCCGGGGAAAAACGCTACTGGCACAAACACGGCACAGAGCACCAGCGAGGTGGCGATGACGGCGCTGGTAATCTCGGCGGTGGCGGCTCCCGCCGCTTTGTGGGAGTCGTGTTCGCCCTCAGCGATATGGCGCTCGATGTTTTCAATCACGACAATAGCGTCGTCTACGACCAGGCCGGTGGCGAGAGTGATGCCGAACAAGGTCAGCGTGTTGATGGAGAAACCGAGCAGTTTCACAAAGATGAAGGTGCCGATGAGTGAAACCGGAGTGGCGATGAAGTGAATCATCGTCGTCCTCCAGTCGCCGAGAAAGATAAAGATCACCAGGATGACTAGAAGGATCGCCGAACCTACCGTGTAGACAACGTCGCGGATCGACTCGCCCACAGCGTCGGTGGTGTCGAATGCTACTTTGTAGTGCATTCCCGGCGGGAATTTTTTTGAAAGCCGCTCCAGTTCGGCAATGGCGCGCCGGTCGACATCGAGCGCATTCGCGGTGGAGAGCTGAGTGACGCCCATGCCGACTGCGTCCTGACCGTTAAACTGCAGGTCCGTACTGTAATCTTCTGCGCCCAGTTCGGCGCGGCCTACATCCTTCAGGCGGACTAAGGTGCCGTCGGCATTCGTCTTGAGAATTATGTTGTCGAACTGGCCAGCCTCGCTGAGGCGCCCAACCGCGCGCACGCTGATCTGATATTGCTGTCCCTCCGGGGCAGGCTGCTGACCCACCTGCCCGGCCGCCACTTCCACATTCTGTTCGGAAAGAGCGTTCACAACATCCGGCGCGGTCAGTCCCCGTCCCGCCATGCGCACCGGATCCAGCCACAGCCGCATGGAATACTTGCGCTCGCCGAAAATAATTACGTCAGCCACGCCCGGAATACGCTTCAGCGCATCCCTGACGTAAATATCGAGGTAGTTGCTCATGAACAACGTGGAGTATTTGTTGTTGTCGGAGATAATGGCGGCGCCAAAAACGAAATTCTGCGAACTCTTCGCGGTCGTGATGCCAATCGCTTTCACGGCGGCGGGGAGCCGTCCTTGTGCTGTGTTGACGCGGTTTTCGATGTCGACCGTGGCCAGGTCCGGATCCCGGTTTATGTCAAAGGTGACAGTGACACTACTCGTGCCATCATTGCCGCTGGTGGAGGTCATATACTTCATCCCCTCCGCCCCGTTGATCTGCTGCTCCAGCGGAATGGTGACGGCACTCTCCACCGTCTGTGCGCTCGCTCCGATGTAGGCGCTCGAAACGCTCACCTGTGGCGGCGCGAGGTTGGGAAATTGCGAGATCGGAAGCGTGGGGATTACAGCAGCGCCCGCCAGAACAATCAGCAGCGCGCAAACCGTGGCGAACACCGGGCGTTGAATAAAAAAGTTAACGAACATAGAAGGTCGGGCGTCGGCGGAACACTACGCAACAAAGCTTAAGGATTTGCTTGGGCAGGCATCTTGCATGGGCCGCGACGAAAGCTATACGGCTGATGGCAAATGCCAACCGCTACCTTCATTTGTAAAAACTGTGAAAGAGAGCTGAAGTCCGGAAGCGAACCCTGCTTTCTCAGCTTTGCGGAATCACCGGTGCTCCATCCAGCAGGAACTGTGTTCCCGATACAATCACCTTGTCACCCGGCTTGATTCCATCCTGGACTTCGTAATCGTTCCCCACGGTCTGTCCGATTTTAAGCGCCTTCTGCCGCGCCACGTAGCCGCCGTTTTGCGGCTCGGCAACGAACGCGAAATATTGGCCCGCGAGCCGGGACACGGCGAGAATCGGAACCTCCGGATTGTTGTGCGTACCCCAAACGATGCGTGCCCGGATAAACTGCGATTGACGGAGCGCCTCATTGCTGTTTGCGATGCGCGCCTTTACTAGAATGGTTTGCGTAGCGTTGTCCACTTGCGGCGAAATAAAGCTGACGCGGCTGTTGGCCATCACCTTGCCGTTGCTGTCCAGGACCTGCACTGGCAGATTCATCTTTAACTGTGTGGCGTGGTCGATCGGCACATAGACGTACACTTCCATACTTCCAGGCTTGTCGACCGTCGTAAGCTGCGTGGAGGTGATGACCCGGTCGCCCACGCGAACCGGAACGTCTCCAACGATTCCGCTCCACGGCGCCACGACCTTGTAATAGTGCAACTGAACCTGCTGTTCACTCACTTGTGCGTCCAGCGAGTCCATCTGGGCCTGAGCCGCGTCCATGGCGGACTTCGCCTGATCGAGATCCTGCTTGCTCACCACCCCTGCAGAGTAGAGTCCTTGGGCGCGCTCGTACTGCTGTGTGGTCCACTTCAGGTTCGCCAGCTGCGCCGCCCGCGAGCTTTCCTGACTTTTTACCGTGGCCTGTTGCTTGAGCGGATCGATCTCCATCAGAGCGCCACCGGCTTTAACCGACTCTCCCGAATGAACGAGGATGTTCGTGACCTGACCTTCGACCTGCGGCATGATGACGGCGGAATCGCGCGACTTCAGCGTGGCCACGTATTCCGTAGCATCATTGACCGGAGTTGCGTGCGCCTCCTTCACTTTGACCGGCATTCCGGCCGGAGCTTGGGCGTGAGCATCCTGCGGGGCGTTATTCGAGCAAGCCAACGTTGCCCCACAGAGCGCAAGGGTTAGCAGGAGAAGGCTCTGAACTAAATGTCGTCGAAGTTTCATCAACATGAACTCACGGTCAGCCAATCCAACCACGATTAACCACTACAATTCCGAATCAGAAGCCCTCAGGAAAGCCCTGAACCTGCTTAGACGACGGAACGGTGTAAGCGTTAGGCGCCTGGGGGCACAAAATAACTCCAGCCGGGTGTTGCACAAGCAGGTTTTGAAGGTCGTTGCTCTCCTCACCCATCATCTCACTCTGCTACATTGTTTCGCTATGGAGCAACTTCCCCATCCTACTCGCAGCTTCGCCAGCGACAACAATGCCGGCGTGCACCCCGAGATTCTCGCGGCGGTCGCACGGGCTAACCAAGGCCACGTGGTGGCCTACGGAGCCGATCCCTACACATCGTCGGCGATCAAGAAGTTCGAAGAACATTTCGGCGCGGACATTGCCGTTTTTTTTACGTTCAACGGCACCGGCGCGAATGTTCTCGGGCTGCAAGCCTTGACTCGCTCCTTCCACTCGGTGCTGTGCAGCGCCTACGCTCACATCTATACCGACGAATGCGGCGCGCCGGAGAAGCATACCGGCTGCAAATTGATTCCGCTGCCGCAGCGGGACGGCAAGATCACGCTGGAGTCCGTGCGCCATGCCTACCATGGCGTCGGCGATGAACATCACTCTCAGCCCCGCGTCATTTCTATCACGCAATCGACAGAGATGGGAACGGTCTACCAGCCCCAGGAAATTCAAGCGCTTGCACAATTTGCACACGAGAATGGCATGTTTCTGCACATGGACGGGGCCCGGATTGCCAACGCGGCCGCTTCGCTCGGACAGACTCTCCGCGGGGCTACGCGTGACCTGGGAGTAGACGTGCTCTCCTTTGGCGGCACAAAAAACGGAATCCTGGGAGGCGAAGCGGTTGTCTTTTTCCAATCTGGACTGAGCCACGACTTCCTTTTCCTGCGCAAGCAAAGCATGCAGTTGGCATCGAAGATGCGCTTCATCGCCGCTCAATTTGAGGCTTTGCTGACTGCCGATCTCTGGCAGCGTAGCGCGGAACATGCCAACCGCATGGCCCGTTTGCTGGAGGAAGAAGTCAGTCGTATTCCGCAAGTCAGGGTTGTCTGGAAGGTCGAGGCGAACGGTGTGTTTGCACAAATCCCGCGCCACTCCATCGAAAAGATCAAGCAACATTACTTCTTCTACATGTGGATGGAGGAGGAATCCATCGTGCGCTGGATGTGCTCGTTCGATACGACAGAGGAGGACATCCGCAAGTTTGTGGAGGTGGTGGCAGAGGCAGTGAAGGGCTGATGAACATTGCTCGACTTCGCCGTTAGCGATTGCTTTTTGACCGGTTTTTGACTAAATTGGCCCATCCTCCGAATCCATCATCAGTCAATCGGATCGTTCGATTCCAGGAGTCATTGATGAACCGGAAATGGTTCAGCATCATCGTCCTCATCGCCGCCGCTACATTATTGCTAAGCCTGTCCAGTTGCGGGTTTAATCAGCATCTGACGTCTATCCAGGTTCTGCCGCCCAGCGCAACGTTCGGAGGTGTGGGGGCCGCAATCCAGTTCAAAGCACTGGGAACTTACGACCACCCGCCAGCGACGAAAGACATTACGGCTACTGTCAAATGGTCCATTGATTCGCAAAACCTAGTCCAATTCACCAGCGGCATGCCTGGGCTAGTGACCGCGATCAACGACTGTGGCAGTGGGAATGTCATCGCGAGCATGCAAGACGGCTCCAACGATCGGATCGGAACCGCATTCGTTACCGCAGCTGGCGTGGGTACCGCTTCCTGCACGCAGGCTGTACTGACGCTGATCGTCTCCGGGAGTGGCACGGTTGCAAGTTCTCCCGCGGGAATAAATTGTCCGACTATCTGCAACGCAGCTTTTCCGTTGGATGGCACGGTGGGCTTAAGCGCCACACTAGGTACTGGAGCCAAGGCCGTGGCCTGGACCTGGCCAGTGGGAACGGCTGGATGCAGCGTCGTTTCAGCAAGTTCATGCACGGTCGTGTTGAACACCAACCAGACGATCACCGCGACCTTTCAGTGACGGCGGGGGAGCGCCGCTACCCGTCTTCGTCTAATAGCTTCCCCAGCGTAGGCTTGTGCTTTCCCCGATCCTTCTTCTTGTGAGGAACTACCTTCGCTGCCGGAGGCGCACCCATTCGCTCCCGCGCCAGTTCTTTCACGGCCTGTACCGCGCGAAACTGTTTTGCCTTTTTCTTGCGCGCCATTTTCCTGTACCTGACATCCATGTTGCCATAGCTTTGTCCGCCGCAAAACTGCAATAATGACTCTTCGCGGTTGGATCGGCCGGCCCGTGGTTGAGGAACTGTTGGACCGGCGGACGACCAAGACTAGCGACCGGCGACGATCTCATGGAAGAACGCGATTTTTTTGACGAGCGCACCGAGAGAAAGCCAGCAACTTTAAATTGTCCCCACTGCCACCAGGCGGCAGAGTATGAAGTGACCTGGGTGGTGCGTACGAAAAGACGCCAGCTTGCCGGGCGCGCGGATGAGCGCGACCGCGCGCGTTTCGCCAAATTCCGATCGTACATGGTCCGCAAGGACGACATGATGGCGTGCAAGAACCTGCGCTGTCGCAAGCGATTCGACATTTCCGGCCAGTCGACGGTGATCACCGAGTAGGGCTTTCCGTGCTGTGTCTCACGGGTACGAATCAATAATAAAGCCGTATTTCCTCTCGCGGCGGGTGCTCATTTATACTTCAAGGTTTTCCCGTGGCTGTTCAAAGTCATAGGGCAAGGAGTCTTCTTGAAAATTCTGGTTTGCATGAAGCAGGTGCCGCAGAAGGATGCACCGCTCAAGCTGAACGAAACCGGCGCGTGGATTCGCGAAGATGTCTCCTACGAAGTCAACGAACCGGACGCCTACGCTCTGGAAGAGGCGCTGCGCCAGAAAGAAAAGCATACCGGCGAAGTGGTGGTGATCACTTCCGGCCCGGCCCGCTCACAGCAGGTATTGCGCGAGGCTTTGGCAAAGGGGGCAGACCGCGCGATCCATCTGGAAGACAATGCCTTCGTAGGACTCGACGCCTTCAACACCGCCAAGGCCTTCGCCGCCGCCATCAAAGATGAAAAATTCGACCTCATCTTCACCGGTTTGCAATCCGACGATTATGGGTACGCGCAGACCGGAGTAATCCTGGCTGAGTTGCTCGGATGGCCGCACGCGACAATTATTATGCATATCGAAAAAACCGAAGGCGGCATCCGTGTGAAGCGCGAACTAGAAGCAGGATTTTTTCAGTTCGTCGATATGCCCTTGCCGGCCGTGCTGACGATTCAGTCCGGCATCAACAAGCTCCGCTACGCCACGCTGATTGGCATTAAGCAGGCGAAAAACAAACCGCTACGGAAAGTGGCTCTAGCGGAGGTGCAATCCGCGATCGGTGAGAATCTGCAGAAAATCGAACGCCTGTACATTCCGCAGAAGACTAAGAAGACGGAGCACATCGAAGGCTCCCCTGCAGAGATCGCGAAAAAATTGGTGGATAAACTGCGCAACGAATTGCGCGTGCTGTGAAACGTGATGTGGGGACAGCCGCCTAAGCCTGCCCTGAGCGAAGTCGAAGGGCCTGTCCGCCGAGCGAAGCTCGGCCGTTCTGCTGAGAACTGACTTTATGCCCGACACCATTTTAGTAGTCGTCGAACAACGCGAAGGAAAACTCAACCGCGTCTCCTGGGAGACCATTATGGCCGGCCAAGCGATCGCCGCCGCTACGGGCTGGATTCTAGAGGCCGCCGTGGTTGGTGCCAGCGCTGCCTCCGTCACCGCCGAAGTGGCAGCGAAGAAGGTGGCAAAGGTCTACGCCATCGAATCGCCGAAGCTCGAGCCTTACACGCCTGACGCCTTCGCCGCAGCGCTCAAACAAGTGCTCGCCGCCAAACAGCCAAAGCTTGTGCTGATGCCGCACACCTATCAGGTGCGCGACTTTGTTCCGACACTGGCTACGGCTATGGGGCGGACGGTGATCAGCGATTGCATCGGTTTCAAACACGAAAACGGCAAACTCGTTTTCACCCGGCAGATGTTTCAGGGCAAGCTGGCTGCTGACGTGAGCTTCGCCAGTGATGCGCCGTGGTTCGTAACTTTCCAGAACGGATCTTTCCGGGGAGACAAGGCTGAGTCCGGCGACAGCGCGGCTCCTGTGGAGTCAGTGCAAGTCGACATTGCGGATGGAGTAATCCGCAACAAGCCGCAGGAGGTTTTCAAAGAAGCCAAGCAGGCGGTCGATTTGACGCAGGCTGAAATCATTGTCTCTGTGGGACGGGGCATTAAAGAACAGAAAAATATCGAGATCGCCAAACAGCTCGCCGAGGCCTTGGGCGGAGAATTGGCAGCCTCGCGTCCGATCTGCGATTCGGGATGGCTCCCCATGGACCGTCAGATCGGTTCCTCGGGACAGACTGTTGCGCCGAAGCTTTACTTGGCTCTCGGCATCAGCGGCGCGATTCAACACATCGTCGGCATGAAAGGCTCGCGCGCCATCATCGCAGTGAACAAGGATTCAGAAGCGCCAATTTTCGAGATCGCGGACTATGCGATCGTGGGGAATCTTTTCGACATCGTCCCTCCGCTGATCGAAGAAGTGAAGAAGGCGAAAGCGGGAGGTTGAAGGATACCTCGTTTTTTGCCGATTGAACCTTTGCATCGCTGAATAGAGATGCGCGACGTTCCGATCTCTGGATTTAAGACAAAGTGCTTCGATCATATCGAGCAGGTCTACAGGACGCGGCGACCGCTGCGCATTACGCGTCGCGGGGTTCCTGTGGTGGAACTAGTTCCAGTGATCCATGGCCGCCGTCAGGAAATTTGTGGGCGACGTGATAGGAACGGCCCAGATTGTCGGGGATATAGTCTCGCCAGTGATCTCGTTGGAAGAGATAGATGCCTACCGTGATTGACTCTGTGCGCGGTTGTCGGCAAGAATACAAGAGTCCGCGGGCGACACAAATTAAACGGGTGCCAAGGTGCGCTTGAACCGCGATCCCGCTAACTGGCGATAAGGTGTTCCGGCTAGACCCTGGGTTTACAATGTCTTCAATGGATACGTGGTTCTCACGGCTATCTACGAA
>Ga0185299_10001630_pt1 | contig 40706 bp, 40 predicted proteins | sample PaiPotPPA55metaG_FD_128002 | JGI IMG/M metagenome (GOLD analysis project Ga0185299, IMG submission 128002) | Iron sulfur acid spring bacterial and archeal communities from Banff, Canada, to study Microbial Dark Matter (Phase II) - Paint Pots PPA... ...
CACCGTTTGCCTTTTCCCTGTGAACCCTGCGGCGGAAAGCTCGAAGGGTCTTACTGCGTGCCTCCCGAACGGTTACTCAGGAAACGCGGTCCACCAGCATGACGCGTTCTTCGTTATCAATTTCGCGAAGCCGGACTTCGACAATTTCCGTGTCGCTGGTCTGCACCGTCTGCCCGATAAAAGAGGCTTCAATCGGCAGTTCGCGATGTCCGCGGTCGATTAGAACGCACAGCCGAACGCGCTGCGGGCGGCCGAGATCGAAAAGACCGTTCATGGCGGCGCGGATGGTGCGTCCGGTGTAGAGCACGTCGTCGACGACAACCAGGTCGCGGCCGTCAACCGGGAAATCGATTTCGGTGGATTGCACGACGGGTTGCGCTGCGACGGTGGAAAGATCGTCGCGGTAAAGAGTTATGTCGAGCGTGCCAACCGGGACGTCCACTTTCGAGAAGCCGAAAATCGTTCGAGCCAGGCGTTGCGACAGAGGCACTCCGCGCCGGCGCACGCCAATCAAGGCGAGGTTTTTCGTGCCGCCGCTCTTCTCGACGATCTCGTGCGCGACTCGCTGGAGCGTGCGGTCGATCTCTTCGGCTGAAAGAATTTGTCTTTTTTCGACGACGCGCATCGGCGGATATCCTAGCATACACGGACGCGAATCAGCACCCGCGGAATCCGGCGCTTGCGGGCTCGCGTTCCATTTCTTGACCGGCGCGGCAGACGTGCTAGACTGCTGCCAGTGAGTGCGCCCGAGCCGGCACGCATCCCTCAACGGCCCGCGGAAGTTGACCTCCGAGTCAGCGTCGGTACAGTTCATCTCAAAAACCCAATTCTTGCCGCCAGCGGAACGTTTGGCTATGGAGTCGAATTCGCCGCTTTGGTGGATCTGAATCGGCTTGGCGGGATTGTGGTGAAGGGCTTGTCGCTCGAGCCGATGGCAGGCGCGCCTGCACCTCGCATTTGCGAGACCGCCAGCGGCATGGTGAACGCAATCGGGCTCCAGAATATTGGCGTCCGGGCGTTTGTGGCCGAGAAGCTCCCCCTTCTGCGCCGGTTCGATACGGCGATTGTTGCCAATGTCTTCGGCCAGACGATCGCTGAGTACGTCGAGGTAATTCGTGTCTTGGAGGATACAGAAGGGCTTGCGGCGTACGAGCTGAACATCTCGTGCCCGAACGTCGAGCGGGGTGGCGTGGAATATAGTACTGACCCCGTGCTAACAGCTGCCGTTGTGGGAGCCGCGCGGAAGGCCTCGAAGCGTCCTCTGTGGGTGAAACTCTCTCCTACTGTTGGTAATATTGGACTTACTGCGAAGGCGTCGGGAGACGCGGGAGCAGACGCGGTGGTGGTGGCGAACACCTATCCTGCTCTGTGTATAGATACACACAATCGAAGGTCACGACTGGGTAGTACGACGGGGGGGTTGTCGGGTGCGGCCATCAAACCTATAACGGTGAGGTTGGTTTACGAGGCGGCTAAGGTCATTACGATTCCGATCTTGGGGCTTGGTGGTATAGAGGAAGCGGGAGATATCGCCGAGTATATGCTGGCAGGAGCCTCGGCGGTGGAGGTTGGAACGGCCCATTTTGTCGATCCGCGGGCATCCGAGCATCTCGTCACGGGACTGGAAATGTGGTGTCGCGATGAGAAAGTATTTGAAATCAGCAGCTTACGGGGTTCACTTAGGGCATGAATGAGGTTGTAGTGGAAGGCCCCGAGAAGGTAAAATAGCTGATTCAAATAAAGTTAGGAGACTATGAGAGCTAAACAATCGGTAGTCCTTGCGTCGGTGTTCTTAGGAGTGGGTATGCTCGTCTTCACGCCAGCTGTGAATCCCACGACTGCTGGAAGAATGAGCAACCCTAACCAACCAGCATCATCATCGCAAAGCGCGCCTGTCTATCCCCAACTCAAATCCGAGGTAAATGGCCAGCCGAAACCGCTCGCGGTGTGGGAATGCACGTCAAGCTGGTACGGCGACGACTTCGACGGGCAGCCCACCGCGACCGGCGAGACTTACGATATGTACGCTACGACAGCCGCTCACCCGACGCTCCCGATGGGTTCGATTGTACGCGTTGTGAATACGCGCAACCACCGCAGCCAAGTGGTGCGAATCAACGATCGCGGACCCTATATTGAAGGGCGCGAGCTTGACGTCTCCTATGAAGTGGCGCGGAGACTTGGATTTGACCAGCGCGGAACCGCCAAGGTCCGGCTGGAGCTTCTCGAGGTGCCCACACGCCCCGCCTCGCCTCGTCACGACTAATCGTTGCCCTGGATGTTGACCGCCTGGGGCCGGCTTGCGCTTTGGCGCGACAGCTCCGCGGAGTAGCTGGGTTTTTCAAGGTTGGCAAGCAGCTCTTCACAGCCGAGGGCCCGCAAGCCGTTCGAAAACTGGCGGGTCTCGGCGCTGATATTTTCCTCGACCTGAAGTTTCACGATATTCCCAATACGGTTGCAGGCGCGGTGGCCGCCGCAGCCGACTTGCCGGGTGTGCGCATGGTGAACATTCATACCACTGGAGGGCTGGCCATGATGCGTGCAGCCCGCGAGGCTCTCGCAGGCAAAAAGAATCCTCCGGCCCTGCTTGGAGTCACTTTGCTTACAAGTCTGGACGCGCAGGCGCTGCGGCGCGTAGGGATTTCGGGCTCGGTGGCGTCACGCGTGGTTGCGCTGGCGCGGCTGGCGAAAGAGGCGGGGCTTGATGGAGTCGTAAGCTCGGCGCAGGAAGCGCGAGCGATTCGTCGCGCCTGCGGCTCGAAATTCCTGATTGTTGTGCCGGGCGTGCGACCGAGTAGCGCCGCCGCGCAAGATCAATCTCGCGTTGCCACTCCAATAGAAGCGATACGCGCCGGTGCGGACTATCTCGTTGTTGGACGCCCCATTACGGCCGCGGAAAATCCTCGTGAGGCGGCGCTCGCCATTAACCAGGAAATTATTGCCGCGCGTCGGAGCGCTCGTTAATTTAAATCTTCTTCCATTCCTCTCGACTCCTTCACTCTTGACAAACTCGCGTGGCAAGTTCAATTTCACACGGGGCATTTCGCCCTCGGAGGCGACGATTTATGGGTATGGCGAGTTTTTTTAAGATGTCAAATTCCGCGGTAATTCTTGCAGGTGCAATGCTGTTCGCACCAGTTCTTGCCGCACAAGATGCGACTACTCCCAAGGCGGCAACTGTCGAAGTGAGTCCCGCTGGGACTGAGGCGCAGGTGGGGCAAAAGGTTAAATTCAGCGCCGTTGCCAAGGATGCCTCGGGCAAAGTGATCGACGAGAAGCCGGCGATCTGGTTCGCGGCTCCGTTCGATCAAGCAGGCGCGGATCAAGAAGGGAATGTAATCTTCCACTCGCCGGGCGAGGTGCTGGTTGGCGCCGTGGTTGCCGGCAAAGCGGGATTCACGCGCGTAACGATTGTCGTGCCGCCGCCCGCGAAAATCGAAATCGCTCCGATTGCGCGATCGTTGCCCGTGGGTGCGACCACCGTTCTCGCAGCGACAGCTCGCCTGGCCAACAACGACCCGCGCTCCGATGTCACGATTCACTGGAAATCCGATTCGCCGGCGATCGCTACGGTCGACAACTCTGGAATGGTGACTGCGCTCGCCCCTGGCACCGCGAAACTAGTCGCAACGTCCGGGCCCGCGTCCGGAGAAATTACAGTCCGCGTCGCCGCTGATACCGTTCACAAAATGTCCGTCGAGCCCGCCACGACTACTGCCAAGACGGGTGACGTAATTCATTTCACCGCGAGCGCGCACGATGCGAAGGGCGCGGCGGCGAGTGACCTGCTTGCGAATTGGAGTGTCAGCGGCCCGAGCGCAAGGATCTATCCCGATGGTGCGTTCGTGGCCAACATGCCCGGCACTTATCAAGTGACTGCTTCCGCAGGGCACCACAGCGCCGTGGCTTCCGTCACCGTGACGCCGCGAAATATAGAGCGCGAGGTCGATATCGTCTCGCATATTCCCACGAAAGACGCGGACGGCAAGCCCATCCAAACCTCTGAAGAGTGGGTGATTGGGAATTACCTCTACTATTCGACGATTTCGGACAAAGCCTACGCCTACGACATTTCCGATCCCGCGCACCCCAAGCAGCTCGACACGATGAAGGCCGACGCGCGCCTGATCAACGACATCAGCACGACGGCGGACGGCAAAATCGGCGTTTACACGCGCGAAGGCGCTTCGAACCGCAAGAACGGAATCGTGTTCTTCGACGCCTCCGATCCCGCCCATCTGAAGGTTCTCTCCGAGTACACCGAAACGGTCACCGGCGGTGTGCACAGCGCGTTCATCGATAAGCATTACGCGTACATCACCGACGACGCCACCGGCTCGCTGCGCGTGATCGATTTTCAAGACGCGCAACATCCCAAAGAAGTCGCGCGCTGGCAGACGGAAAATTCAACAGCCGCCATGATTGCCGGCCCAATGGGTCCGATGTCCAGCGGTCGCTATCTCCACGATCTCTACGTGAAGGACGGCCTTGCCTATCTCGCGTATTGGCGCGACGGCCTGATCATTCTCGACGTGGGCGCCGGAATCAAAGGCGGCAGCCCCGAGCACCCGCAGCTCGTTTCGCAATTTAAATACAATCACTACGAGCTCTACGGAAACGGCTGGCTCTCCGGAACGCACTCCACGTTTCGCTACAAGAATTACGTTTTTGTCGGAGACGAAGTGTTTCCGGGAATTTTCGAAATTGACAGCAAAGAACGCATTCCCGTCCGCGGCATTTGCCACGTGATGGACGTTTCGGACATCGAGCACCCGCGCCAGGTGGCCACCTACGAAATTCCGGAAGGCGGCATGCACAATTTCTGGGCGGACAACGACATGCTCTTTGCCGGTGATTACGCAGGCGGCGGGCGCGTCCTCGATATTTCCGGCGAGCTGCGCGGTAACTTGTATGCGCAAGCGCGAGAAATTGCCCGCGTCTGGACAGGCGATCCCGACGGCTTCCGCCCGAATCTTCCGTTCGCGTGGGGCGGCCAACCGGCCAACGGCCTGATTTTTTACAACGACATCAACTCGGGAATCTGGATTGCGAAGCTCGGCAAGTCCCGATTCAAGGGCGCCACTTCAGCTCCGCCGCTTCAAGAAAAGGCTCAATAATTCAACCGGGGGGCCTAGGGGGCGTGGCTTTCGCCCCTTGGGATATCTCTGGTAATGCGTTCACAGGCCCACGCCCGGAAGCGTGCCACAAACGCGTCATTTGGCGTATTTGACCGCCCTTCCTTCCTCCAGTAGCATCGTTCCGCAAAACTTACCTCACGATGGATACCATCAAACACGTCATCGTCGGCACCGCCGGCCATATCGACCACGGCAAGTCCGCGCTCGTCGAAGCGCTTACGGGAACGAATCCGGATAGGCTCGAGGAAGAAAAGCGCCGCGGCATCACGATTGACTTGGGTTTCGCTTTTCTCGATCTCCATAATGCACGGCTCGGCTTCGTCGACGTTCCCGGCCACGAGCGCTTCGTAAAGAATATGCTCGCGGGGGTCGGAGGCACGGACCTTCTCCTTCTCGTCATCGCGGCGAACGAATCCATCAAGCCGCAGACGCGTGAGCATTTCGACATCTGCCGCTTGCTGGGAATTCCTCGCGGGATTATCGCCATTACAAAATCCGATCTAGTCGACGCGGATGTGCTCGGTCTGGTGCGGCTCGAAATCGAGGAATTCGTACGCGGCTCGTTTCTTGAGCGCGCGCCGATCGTTCCCGTAAGCGCGAAAACCGGCGACGGCCTTGACGCGCTGAAGCAGGAGCTTTTGCATGCCGCGCAGGCCGTACCTGCCAGGGACGCGACGCGCCACCTCCGCCTCCCCATCGATCGCGCTTTCGCCATGAAGGGTTTCGGCACCGTGGTCACCGGCACGCTCGTAGCCGGAACGCTCAAGCCCGAGGACGAAGTAGAGCTCTATCCCACTCGCAAACGCGTTCGCGTTCGTGGTTTGCACTCGGGGGGAAAGGCTGTCGCGCGCGCCGTGGCGGGCCAGCGAACAGCGGTGAATCTCGCAGGGCTCGAGCGCGAAGAAATTCAGCGGGGAATGGTTCTCGCTCCGCCCGGAATTTTCCAGCCGTCGGTGCGCTTGGACGCACGCGTCACGCTGCTCGCCTCGGCGCGCCCGCTCAAGAATCGTGCGAGCGTCCATTTCCACCAGGGCACTGCCGAAGGAGTGGCGGACGTTGTTTTGCTGCTCCGCGACGAAATCGCGCCCGGCGAATCCGCGCTCGTTCAACTCAGGCTCAGCGAACCCATATTATTGCTGCCCGGCGACCGCTTCATCCTTCGCCAGTTCTCGCCGGTGGTGACGATCGGCGGCGGCGCTGTCCTCGACGCGCGCGCTCCCCGCCACCGCCGCAACGATCCCGCCGTCGCGGCGTTTCTCGAAACGCTCGAGCGCGGCAATCGCGATGAAATTCTCGCGGCGCTCGCCGCTTCTTCACAGCGCGGGACGACGCTCGCCGAAATCATCTCCCGCACCGGTTGGACGGAAGCCGAAGTGCATCAAACCGTAAAAAATCTCAGCGCCGCGAAGCAACTGCGAATCGTCGCGGAACAGCCGCTCACCATCGTTTCCGCAAAAACCCTGGCACAGCTAGCCGCAGCGGTGAAAACAGCCGTCGAGGAATTTCATCGCGCCAACCCGCTGCTCCCCGGCATCCCCAAGCAAGAGCTTCGCGGCCGCGCGAAGAACCCCAGAGCGGAGGTATTCCAAGCCGCCCTTGACGATCTCGTCCGCGAAAGGATTCTCACAATGTCCGGCGATCTCGTCCAGCGCGCCGGCCGCGAAATCTCCCTCTCCTCCGACGAATCCCGCGCCAAGGAACTCATTGAAAAGGAATTCGAGCGCGCCGGACTTTCAGTTCCCAGCTTTGCCGCCGTGCTCGAAAAGCTGCCGGTTGAATCCAGCCGCGCGCAAAAAATTCTGCTGATCCTCCTGCGCGAAAAAGTGCTCGTGAAGGTCGCCAACGACCTCGTATTTCATCGCTCAGCCGTCGCCCGCCTTCGAGAGCTCCTCGCCAAATACTGCAAAGAGCGCGGCGACAAGCTCCCCATCCCTGCATTCAAAGAACTTACCGGCGTCACCCGAAAATATGCTATACCGCTCCTCGAATATCTGGACCGCGAGCACGTCACCCGTCGCGTCGGCGACGAGCGTGTTATACTCTAGAGGTTCAAGGATTCAGCATTAGCAGGCCAGGCCCTAGGCCAGGCTTGAAAGGCAGGTACCCATGTGGGACAGCCCGATGCATCTGCTCATTATCGCGGTTGTCATACTCGTGCTCTTCGGCGGACGCAAAATCCCCGAAGTGATGCGCGGTCTTGGCCAGGGCGTTCGTGAGTTCAAAGACGGAATGCGCGGCGATCAAACCAGTCAGCCGGTTAACCCGCCCCCAACCAATCCGCCTCCCTCGACATCGACAACCGAAGAGAAGAAGTAACGCCGGTTGTTGTAAGTTGCGCGTAGAGTTTGCGGTTACTTCGGCCAACCTCGGCTACCGGTTGCTTCTTAGCAGTGCGCCATTTTCCGGGCCCCGCCGTTGCATTTGCGCGAGTAAGTCACAAAGCCGCGCCAGCGGCAATCCCACCACGTTGAAATAGCAACCCTCGACTCGCATAACGTGTCTCCCGCCGATTCCCTGAATCGCGTACGCTCCCGCTTTGCCAAATGGCTCGCCCGTTGCGATGTAATCGTCAATCTCGGCGTTCGACATTTTCCGGAATCGCACCTGCGTCGTTTCCACATGGTGGCGCTCGGCGCCATCCGGCAGGCTCAGCACTGAAAGACCGGTCAGCACCCGGTGCGTCTTTCCGCTCAGCAGACGCAGCATCCGCCGCGAGTCCTTCACGTCCAAAGGCTTGCCCAATATCTTCCCGCCCGCCAGCACGACCGTATCCGCGCCAATCACGATGGTTGGCGCGCTCTTCCCTGCGAATTTCTCCGCCGCCGCTCGAGCCTTCGCGTGTGCAACGCGCCCGACGTATTTCGCCGGCGACTCCCGGGCGCGCCGGCTCTCGTCCGCGTGCGTCACATAAGTCTCGAATTCAAATCCGGCATTGCGCAGAATTTCCGCTCGCCGCGGAGACCCGGACGCGAGGATCAGTTTCGCGCTTGATTTCGACTTTCCGAATATCACTTTTTGCTCCCAGTTTTCGTGCGTATCGTCTCGCCCGCCTCGCGCGCCTCGATCGCTTTCACCGCTTCATCCTTTGACCAGCCCATCAGCCGCGCAACCCCGGCCGACGTAGCTTCGCGATACGACTCGAGATACTTCGCCGCCACCGCCGCCCGCGCCTGCGCCGGAGAAATGCTCCGCGCCTCGGCGGTCTCTTTCGGAAATGCACGGCAAGTTAATTCGTAGCGCCCCGACGCCCACGCCGCCGTCTCTTGCTCGGTGCCGAAATGCGCGACGGCGAGCAGGCGCTGCAAATCGAGAATCGCGCGCTTAAATCGCACGTTTCCCGCTTTCGCGTCCATCCCGCACGCGTTGCGCAATTCGAGCGTCGCCAGGGGTCCGTGTTTCGCCAGCGCTTCCCAAATCAAGCGCGCGTCGTCGTGAATGCGTCCTTCGGCGTAGAACCGATCGTAATCGTCGGGTGCCGCCGCCGCTTCTCGCATCGCCAGAAAATGCGGCAGCATTTCGAGTGAAATAAACGTCCCGCGGCCGCGGAAATACTTGGCGTAAAACGCGCGCTTCCGCCGCGGCAGTTCGTCCTTCCAGCGCCACACCATCTGCGAATACTTGTCCCAAACCATTTTCTCGTTCGAGTTCCGCCGCGTCGCTGCGTAGTGCAACGACGGAAGCGCCACGTTCCTAACGGGGAACAGCAGGCAGAACCCGGTGGCATCGATATACCTCACCGCTTCGCCCAGCGTCAGCACGTGCTTCGGCCAGCGGATTTCATATTCCAGCGTTACTTTGCTCTTCATCTCAAAAAGAAACTTAACACGGAGCGTCGCGCGAAACACGGAATCCCCCAGAGCCGAGAACGCCTCACGCTCTGCGTGAACCGGAAAACCTTCGATGGATTCTTAGCAATAGGCCCGTTACTTCCGGCAGGAGGGTTGAAATGAAAGATGTACCGCAGCGATTTCTTCACGCTCCTGAAATTTGCTGTCGAAGAGGCCGCGCGCGGCTGGCGCTCGAGCTGCGTCGCCCGTTTCGCGAAATGCCTGCGCGTACAATCGAAGCGGCCCTAGAGTGGGTTGCCCGATGGTTGTGGCGAGCCACCGAGTTGGATCAGATCCTCAGCTGGAATATTCTGATGGTCCAGGGCGATGGGGACTTGCGAATCGATTGCCGGATTCGAATCAGGAAGAATCGCCAAACCCAGATACGATTTGCCGTCCTTCAACATCAAACCGCGCGAAACGAGATCCTTCAGCGCCTCTTCGAGCCAACCACTCGTACAGCTCAGGCTTGGAAGGCACATTGAGAGATGCGCTTGAATCGCTGAGAACCCTCTGCTCTGGTCGCAATAAATGTAAGCCGTCCGGAGAGGTTCTTCCAGGACGGTGGTTGATGGCTTGCGCCGGTTCCTGGTGTCAACGAGCATCAAAGTGTCCGGCAGGATGATCCCTTTCAACTGGCCGCGAGCCTTGGCGGAGCGCCAGGCGTTCACCTCTTTGACCGCCGGTTGGGCATAGTTGTCCGCTTGCTTTTCTTGCGGGCTGCGAAAGTCGAAGTAGTAAGCAAGCCTCGCCAGCGTCTCGGATTCGAATGGATAAACGTAATGGTAAGCGTCCACGGGCCGGATTTTAGTCAAGCCATACTCCGCCGGACGCATGAAGTAAGGACTGAAGCGATCTGTTCTGATTCTTCCGCATCCTCCGGGCGGGTCGAGATGGCTCAAGAAAGGGATGAACTTCGCCATTTCCACATATTCGGACGGGGGTTCGCCGGGAAATCCATAGAGAAAATTCCAGTCAACCTCTACGCCGAGCTGCTTGCACCATTTCATGAACTGAACGTTTTGGAGTAGATTGCATCCCTTTTTCATCAGTTTTAGGATGGGCGTGCTCAGGCTTTCAATTCCCGGCTGAAGGTACCTGACCCCCGCATCTCGGAGCACCTTGATCTGGTTCTTCGTCAAATTCACTTTTGTATCGAAATACAAACTGAGCCGAAGATTCCGCGCCGCCAGCTGCGGGAAGAAAGAGTCCAAGTACTTGAGGTCGAGAATGTTATCGACGCCGACGAATCTCTTGCCGTACTTCTTTCCGAGATAGGCCAGTTCGTCGAGCGCACGCGCCGGCGTTTTGCTGCGGTACGTCATCGTGGCCCCGTTGAGGCCGCAGAAGGTGCAATGCATCTTCGCGCCCCACCAACACCCTCTCGACGTCTCATAAGGAATCAGAGTCGTGAACCCGCGATTCAGCCGGAGTTTCTGACGTTGGTCGAAATAATCGTCGTAGGAAGGGAAAGGCAAACCGTCCAGATCGAAAACAGGAGAGACGATTTCGCGGGGAACCACAGTTTCCCGGCCCTTTCGCGAGATGATCCCCGCGACCTCCGGGGCTTTGTCTCCGGAAGCGAGGCGGCGGATCAGTTCCGGGAAAGCCCGGTCGCCTTCGCCCGAGCAAACAAAGTCCACGAAATTAAATCGGCGGTGTGACTCAATTCCCATTTCTCCTTCGCAATTGGCGCCGCCGAAGATAATCGTCTTGCCGGGAAAGGCTTTCCTGACTCGTTTTGCGAGGGCCAGACTGGGGACGTGTTGCTGGAACGAGGAGGTAAAACCCACCACGTCGTATCGGGCCCACGGTACGTTCTCCAGGCATTCATCCAGAAACTTCGGAACGCACTCACGTACTTCGAGAAGCCGCCTCACAACGCGGGGACGGAAATGGTTGGCGAAATCCTGTTTCAGGACATCCTGAACGTAAGCTTCGTCGCGTCGAGGATCGGATCCGAAAAGATCGGCTGTGAACAACCATTCGCCGGTGAGGGAAGTCATCGGCGACAACACTCCCAGGGCCAGATAGCTCAGGCAGCCGATTCGTGCCGCAAACTTGAGATTCAGATAGTAAATGTCGCAAGGGATGCCTTCCCTGTGCAACTCGGCTTGGAGCAGACTGATTCCGATCGAGGGGTACGTGAAGGAAGCGAAGGGCATGCTAATGAGCGCAACTTTCATACACCCGCCGTACTGCGACGAGGCGGATTCAAGCCTCGGATGAGGACCTGAGCAGGCATACAGCTTTGAATGCGGTGCTCGCCGGACGAGTCAGTTAAGAATCGACTCGTTTGCCCATCAAGTTCTTGATGCCGCCCAATTTCTTGGATTTCTTTAGCGTCTTCTTCTTTTTTCCTGCCATGGTTCTTATCTCCCTTGTCGAATTTGCGAACGCTGTTTGTGAATGCCCGATTGCACTTCAGAGAAAGCGATTCAATGCGTGCGAGGCTAGTCTTGAGTCCCGAATCTTGTCAAGTCAAATCCAAGCGGCAGCTGGAATAGATGCGGAGTGAGGCAAATCATTGGCCCGACGATCAACGCATGGACGGCGTTATCGCGACGCACTCGCCGAACTGCTGGAATATTGTTTCGCTATTCCTTACGCGACGCGAATGCGCACATCCCTCGCGCCCTGCTTGTCCGAAATCGGCCAATTTTTCTTTGAAAATTGCTACTTGATTTATACCCTTTTAGTGATACGCTAGAAAAGGCGCCATGACGCCACGCGAAAATTCGCGTTCAAGGCGGCCCGCAGAACACCGCAGGCCGCGAGCGGGAAGTCCCGCTCTCGACCACGCCGAACTTCATCTGCACGCCAACCGTGGCCTCGCAAGTCTCCGGCAAGGAATTTATCCGCCGAATTGCTTCACTGTGCGCGAGCCTGGCGGATCAGTCGGCGCCCGAGTCCCCGGGGAAACAGGCTTCCCAGGTCGTCCGCCAGGACTAAGTGCGGACGAGCCTGGGAGATCACCAAGCTGGGGGGATCGGTCACTCATCACTGCATTTCTAATCGCGAATCTGCGATTAAAAGTACCTCTAAGTCCAAGAAAACAAACGCCGGCAACCGTTCCTAATCGCGAATTTTTGCAAGTTAATATCGCGTCTCCGCGCGCATTTCTAATTGACAGTGCGCGCCGATTAGAAATGCCCGTATCTGATTCAAAACACAGGGAGGGGACCACTTCGAATCGTCGCCGGGTTACCGCGCTGCAGTTCGCGGTTTACATGACGAGGACGCACGAAATTCAGCGGCGGGAACCGCGCGGCCTTCGCTGTGAAAATTTAAATGACCACCGATTCGTGGTATTCGCCGAACGCGCGGCGCAGCGCGTCGGAAATTTCTCCTACCGTTGCGTATGCTTCCACGGCGGTGAGGATCGCGGGCATCAGATTTTCTTTTCCGCGCGCGCGCCGTTCTACTTCTTCAAGAGCCGCGCGGGATTTTGCCGCGTCGCGCCGTGCGCGCAGCACGTTCAATCGCGCTACCTGCGTGCGCTCGATATTCGGATCCACTTGCAGCGTGGGAATCGCCCGCTCCTCGTCTGCCTGGAAACGATTCACGCCGACCACCACTTGCTCGCCGCCGTCCACGGCTTGCTGGTATTCGTACGCGGACTTTTGAATTTCCTGCTGAATGTATCCGGTCTCGATGGCGCGAAGCACTCCGCCCATCGCGTCGATCTTCGAAATGTAATCCTGCGCCGCGGCTTCGATTTCGTTTGTGAGCTTTTCAATCGCATAGGATCCGGCGACGGGATCGACCGTGTTCGTAACTCCGGTTTCCTCGGCGATAACTTGCTGCGTGCGCAGCGCGAGCAGCGCCGCCTGTTCGGTAGGCAGCGCCAGCGCTTCGTCAAGCGCGTTGGCGTGCAGCGACTGGCATCCGCCGAGCACCGCGCCCAGCGCCTGGAGCGCCACGCGCACCAGGTTATTTTCTGGCTGCTGCGCTGTCAGCGCGGAACCGGCCGTCTGCGCGTGGAAGCGCAGCATCATCGAGCGCGGATCGCGCGCTCCGAATCGCTCGCGCATCGTTCGCGCCCACAATCGCCTCGCGGCCCGGAATTTCGCGATCTGCATCAACAGCTCGTTGTGCGCGTTGAAGAAAAACGAGAGCTGCGGCGCGAATTCGTCCACCTCGAGTCCTGCGGCGATTGCCGCATCCACATACGCGATTCCGTTAGCCAGCGTGAACGCCACTTCTTGCACGTCCGTCGAGCCCGCTTCGCGAATGTGGTAACCGGAAATCGAAATCGCGTTCCAGTTGGGAATTTCGTTGCGGCACCACGCGAAAATGTCGGTCACGATGCGCATCGCCGGGCGCGGCGGGTAAATATAGGTCCCGCGCGCGATGTATTCTTTCAGGATGTCGTTCTGCACGGTGCCCGCGAGCCGCTTCAGGTTGGCGCCCTGCTGCTTGGCCACCGCCACATACAGAGCGAGCAGTATGGCGGCCGTCGAATTGATGGTCATCGACGTCGATACTTCCTCGAGCGGAATGCCGTCGAACAGCGTTTGCATGTCCTCGAGCGAATCGATCGCCACGCCCACTTTTCCCACTTCGCCCTGCGCGAGCGTGTGGTCGGAGTCCATGCCAATCTGCGTGGGCAAATCAAACGCCACGGAAAGCCCGGTCTGTCCTTGCGCGCGCAGGTAGCGATAGCGCCGGTTCGACTCGGCCGCGGAACCGAACCCCGCATACTGCCGCATCGTCCACAGCCGTCCGCGGTACATCGTGGGATAGACCCCGCGCGTATATGGAAACTCCCCGGGATAGCCCAGATCGCGCCCGGCTTCCCAAGCGGGGAAATCGCCGCGCAAATCCTCCGGCATCACCACCGCTTCCATGGGCAGACCAGTGGTGGAGGCGGGCTTGCGCTCGGAGTAATCGACGCGCTTCCTGGTGTCTTCAATCATGTCGGGGAATCATCGGATGCGCCGCGCCCGGCGAAATGCCCCGAACGCGAACAACGCCATCATTACCGCGTAAATCCCGGCGAGTCCCATAATCCAGAGGACCGGATGGTTTCTCCACTGGCGCCAAACCGCGAACGCGCCGTAAACCGCGAACACCGCGAACAGCGCTCCGGTGGCCTCATGAAACAATTGACGCGACACCCGCCGGAGGGTTTGCAGCATGATTCGGGCGGAACGCCACAGAGCCGGGATAATGCTGGTTGCCATTCGATGATTCTAATATATCCTGCGCCCGGCAGCGGCAGATTGCCGCAGTACGCCTCCGCCAGTAAACCGATTCCAGCCCTGGCGAGCGTACAGGTAACCGGCGCGGCTCGTCGTTTGCATCTGGGTCTTGTTTCGGAGTCGCAGCGGCCCTAGAATTGGGCCAGGAAGGGCTTTCCGGGAGGTGCCGCCCTTGCAACTCGACGATAAGATGAAACAGCTGCTTCGAGAGCTGGGTCACGCGATTAACGATTCGGTTTCCGATTCAGAGCGCATTGCCGAAGCCATCTCCAGCGTGCGCGCCGCGGGGTTCGACATCGTCCTGAAACTCGACGCGACGATCGGCTTGGCCCGCCGGCAGCCCAACGATGCCAAGATGACGACGCAGGATCGCCGCTTCCTGGAATCCCTGCATATTCGCGTGGACGAAGAAATTCTCGACGAGGATTCGCTCGAGCCGAAAGTCGAAATCACGCCGCAAGATATTAAATTCCTGAAGTCGCTGAAAATTTCCTTTGATGAAGAACTGTGAAGAGCTATGAGGAACTCTAAACTTTTCGCAGTTGCCTTCGCGATCGCCGCGGGAATCTCCGTCGCAGCCGCGCCCGCCCGCGCCCAAGTCGGCGACACTCCGCCGATCGTCGTGAAGCAAACGCCTGCGAAGAAAGTCTGGCTCTCCGCGGTAGTGATCCATTCGGACAACAACTCCATCATGGTTCACGACGCCAAAAATTCGCTCATTCTTTATACGTTCACGTACGCATCCTCGCTCCGCGACAAGATGCAGAAAATTCTCGACAGCGGCGGCTACCAGAGCGGCGATAAAGTGAGAATCCTCTACGAGCAGGGCACGACACAAGCAATCGACGTTCGCGGCAGACCATCGAAGCCAATCTGAATTTCGCCCGAGACGCAATTCTGATATGTAATCCTATCCAATGATTCGCCCTCCCGCCGTTTCCGGACGCTTTTATCCCGCCGACCCGAAAGAACTCGCTCAGCAGGTGGAACAATATGCGTTCCCTGAAGCGCCAAAAATTTTCGCGCGCGGCTGCATCGCGCCGCACGCAGGCTACATGTACTCAGGCCATGTGGCAGGCGCCGTGTACGGTTCGCTGGCAATTCCTTCGCGATGCATACTGCTCGGTCCGCGGCATTTTCCCCGCGGCGAACGCATGGCGATTCTCACGGAAGGAAGCTGGGAGACGCCACTTGGGAACGTGGAAATCGATTCCGAGTTGGCCTTGGAAGTGGCGCGCGCATGCCCGCGGCTTCGCGAAGATGCGGTAGCTCACGAGCGCGAGCATTCGCTCGAAACGCAGCTTCCGTTCCTCCAGCTGCTTGTGAAAGATTTGCGCTTCGTTCCTGTTGTGCTCGCGGCCGATCGCTATCCGATCATCGAGGAACTGGGCCATGCGGTGTCGAAAGTTGTGGCCGCGCACGCCGAACCCATTCTGGTGATAGCGAGCACCGATATGAATCACTACGAGAGCGACGAGGTAACGCGGCGGAAGGACCAGCGCGCGATCGCGCGCATCCTGGCGCTCGATCCGCGCGGGCTATTCGACACGGTGCGGGAAGACGGAAACACGATGTGCGGTTACGCGGCCACTGTGGCGATGCTCATCGCGATGCGGGATTTGGGCGCAAGCGAAGCGCGGCTCGTCCGCTACGCAACTTCCGGAGATGTTACCGGCGACCGGAACGAAGTGGTCGGCTACGCCGGAGTGATAGTCCTTTGACGCTTCTGGAACTTGTCCACTAAACGTGTGCGTTAACTTCGTCCGTTCAAGCGGGCTTACTTCGGATGACCGCTGCCCGACGACGAGCTGGAAGACGAGCCCGAGGACGAGTGCGAAGCCATCGAGCTTCCCCGTGCCTCGCCGCCGGAAAATGCGCCTGGAGGCGCCGACGAGATCGAGGAAAAGGACGAGGACGCGCCCGTTGCGACGGGATGAGACGCTTCCGTCGGAAAGCCGCTGCGATTCGCGGCGGACACCGAAGGTGGCGTCGAAACGGATGCGCGGTAGGCGGGCTCATTCGGCATTGGCTGCCGGTCGAATTTCGCAGGCGGTGCGCTCCGCGGCAGCGGCGGCCGCGCCAGAGCTGCGTTCTGCAAGGCAGCGGAGTTCTGGCTTGTTCGCGCGTCGGCGTTTACCGGCACCACTACGCGCGCCTCGCCTCCGTTACGTGAATTCAACCCTGCGTCAACCCCGCCAACTTTTCCGTTCGCCAGCGGAGCCATGGACAATACCTGGAGCTTGTCACCGGCCTTCCCTGCGGGCAAAATTCGCGTCGGCCCCCACTTGCCGAGGCCTCTTTCGCTGACAACCACGGGAGTGTTCTTCGTCGAAGCGCCCAGCGGAATCCATCCAATCTTGTTTCCGGCTTGCATCCACTGCACGGGCCCGGGATTAAAGAGCGCGGACTCCGTGGGACGCCAGAACCAGCCGAAACCGGAATTGTAGGACCACTGGCCAAAGTGATAGGGCGCCCATCCCCACGGCTCCTCGCTGAGCCACGTCCAGCCGATCCCAGGATAAAGCCCCCATTCGCCGGACGAGAATGGCTGCCATCCGGCCGCCATCCCAAAGGGCTGCCAACCGTAGCCGTAACCGGGAAAATAATTCCACACGCCGTAGCTCGCCAAATCGCCCAGCCCGTAATTGAATCCCGCGCTCATGTATTGAAGCGTCTGCTGCGTTCCGTTGGTGACGAGATTATCGCGGTTGGTCACCCACACGTCCCATGCGTCCGACGTCCCGCGATCGCTGGCTGCGATCTGCTTCGCCGAAGTTCCCGACGCGGTAAACGTCTGGCCTTTGGCGACGTATTCAGGGTCGCTGGCGACTTTTTCCGTGCCGGTCGCGTGACGCACCGTGATGCTGCCTTTCAGCACGCGGACGGAACTGGTGTCCCGCGCCGCGTCCACGCGGAATGCGGAAGTCTTGCCCGGCACGGTCATTTGAATTTTGGTAGTGATTACCTCAAACGTGTCCGCCACTTTGAGGTCGGCGCTAAAGGTAGCCGTACCGTAGGCGAGCGACAGAGCGTTGATGTGTCCGCCCTTCGAGAGAGCAAGTTCGGTGAATTGCAGCATGGAATTCTCGGCGAGCCAGATGCGGCTGCCGTTCTCGAGTTCCACTTCCGCGCGTCCCAAATTGGTTCCGATCGTGAATCCTTGTTGCATCGGAATGTTGGCGATTGCAGGCTGCCATTTCGATTCGCCCGGACGCATGTATTGCACGTCACCGTTCACCAGGCTCAATCGCACGATTCGAGCATAGCTGTAGCCGGCAGGATGTTCGGACTCCTGCGCTTTTGCGGACGCCGGGAGGAGGCAGGCGGCCAGAATAAAAGTTGCGAGAAAGGCCATAGCCATGAAGCAATTGCGATACTGCATAACGCACCCCCTTACAGGTCCGCGTGAACGTTTCAACTGTACATCCGGAGGCACGTTCACGGGAACCAAATATTTGCGCAAAATCACGCCTACTGCTCGCCGACGCGGACAACGAAAGGAACTCCGCTCGCATCGGGTATATTGTCCAATATCCGCTCCATACGTCTATCGGCCAAAGTCAAAACCAAAGGGAGATACCGATGAACAGAATCGTGTTCGCGGCCCTTGCTTTCGCGCTTTTGGCGTTACCTTCCCGTGCGCAAGAAACCCCCCAAGCTGACGTCGCCGTGGGGTATGGGTTTATCGAAGTCCCCCAGGGCTTTACCTTCATGATGCACGGCGGCAGCGGCTCGGTCGCTTTCAATATCAACAATTGGCTCGGAGTTGTTGGTGATTTCGGCGCGTATCACGCCGATCCCGGAGTGAGCTTGATCGCCGAGACCTACACGTTTGGCCCACGATTCTCCTACCGCCGCTGGGACAGATTTATTCCATTCGCGCAGCTTCTCGTCGGCGGACAGCACGCTTCGGCGGTGACCACAGGCTTCACGAACGCATCCAACGCGTTCGCATTAGGCGGCGGAGGAGGCTTCGACGTTGGGCTCGACAGGGGCGGAAGGTTCGCGCTGCGGCCGCAGATGGAATACTTCGGATTCCGAGCGAACGGCATCATGACGACTACCGCTCGCCTATCGATTGGCATCGTCTACCGCATCGGGAGAAAGTAATCAGCAAAAAAAAGCGGCTGCACCGTTTCGGTGCAGCCGCTTTAGTGAAGTCTCGCGCAGCGATCACTGAACGGTTATCATCACCGCCGTTGAAGTGGAACCCGTGTAATTCGTGTCGCCGCTGTATTTCGCCGTGATGGAATCGGTGTGCGCGTGGCCACCACCACCGCCACCACCGCCCCCGCCACAGGCTGCCATTCCCGCCAGCATGAACACTGCGAAAATGAGGCCCACGTAGGCATATCTCCTGCGGTTCGCGGATGCCTTGCGGAGGAAGAAGAGACACAGCAGCGCAACAAGCGCGAAGAGCGCGAGCGGATAGCGGCCAAGGAAATTCGGAGTCTTCTTGGTCGGCCCGGCACCCGGAACGGCGCTGAGCGTGGTCGTGAGAGTGGCGGTGAGTGTTGCGGCGCCCTGCAAGAAAAAGGAATTAGGTTTGAAAGGAGTCAAAACCACGTTGCCAGCTAGGAGCGTGGACCCATTGAAAAACTGCACGGTGCCGGTGGGAGCAAGGCCGCTGCTCGCAGTGTTGACGACGGCGGTCAGCGTTACGGTGCCGCCCGACGCTATGCTGGACGAACTGGACGTCAGCGTGACACTCGTAGGACCCTGGGTGATCGTGATGGAGTCGGCGGCAGTGGGGCCGCTCCCGTTGAAGTTGGCATCGCCCCCAGGGTAGGACGCCGTGAGGCTGTGATTACCCGGCCCAAGCAGACCGGACTGGTCTTCGGTGGTTCCCAAGCTGTTGAGGGTAAAATTCCCGCCGTCGAGCGCACTCCCGTTGTCTGTTAACTTGATGTTTCCGCTCGGGCAGCCCGAAGCGCCGGCAGCGTTACTGGCGCAACTGCCCGATGCGCCAGTGACGTTGATGCGGATAACATTTGCTCCATAGGTCGCCGTCGTGGCGTTATCGGTTTCCTTAAAGGTGTTCGGATCGAAAGCGATGAAATCGATCTTCGTCGTGCTGTTTTCCTTCCCCACAGTGCTCACAGTCTTCGTTGGGGAATCGCTCGGCAGAAACGTACCGTCTCCTTCGTAGTGCGCGAACACAGTGTAGTTGGTGCCACCCGGAAGCGCCGTGGTAGTCCCGGCGGCGGTGCCGGCCACAAGTGTCGTTGTCGAGAGCGTGATGCCACCCGTCTGGCCGTTCGCGCCGGTGTTCGCTATGAGGGCAACATCACCCGTGGGTGTGCCCCCCCCGTTTTTGGCAGCGACGGTGACGCTGTAACTTGCCGACCCGCCATGCGTCACCGGGGGAATAAGGCTCACCAGCGTCGTAGTGCTGGCCAGGTTGCGTACCGTGCTCCACTTGCTCAAGAGATTCGCCACATTCACTGACCCGAGCCCCGAGGCCTCATCGTATCCGGGGCCCGCTTGGAACACCGCGTTCGCGGTGCCGAAGTTTGCCTGTCCGGGGACGGCGTTGTTGCCCGAGGTTACGTCGTTGAAGATGCAAGTGGGCCCAGATCCTGTGGAAGCGTTGCAATTAGAGGTTTGCGTAGACGCCAGCTTGTAGAGCACGAATCCCGCTTCCCCTTGCCGTTGCCCGGTGGCCTGGTTCACCAGCGCCATGATTCCCGCAAAGGACGGCGCGGCTACGGAAGTGCCACCAACGAGCAGCACGAAGAACTGGCCTCCCGCTTGTATACACTGGTTCGCCGCAGGCGCTTGATCTGCGACGCAAAGAGCGGTGGAGTCATGAAATACTGCCGCATTCAGGGACACATCGGGAACAGCCCGAAAGTTTCCCGTGACTCCTGTTTGAAACGCAGGCTTGGCAAAAATGGTGCTAGCGCCGCCGCCACCGGCCAGAATATTTGGCCCAGCGCCGGCGGCGATTACATCCGCGAAACAGGCGGCCACTGTCGCGCAGCTTTCGTTCCAGACATCTTCCGGGATGTAGCCTAGCGCAGATTCCAAGGTTCCATTGGCATTAGACGGGCCCCAAAAGGCGGCGTCGTTTTGGGTAAACATAGTGCCGCCCAACGCGACGGTAAATGGCAAAGCTGCGGGGATTTGAACGGCGATCGGACCTGTTGCCACGGTTTCCGCATTGGGATTGTCGCAACCGGAAGCTCCGGCGTCTCCCGTGGATGATATAAACGTAATGCCCTGAGCTGCGGCTTGCTCGGCCACATTTGCTTCTGTCGCCGCTTGAGCGGCCCCCGCCTGTAGTTCGCAGAGGCCAAAACTCTCCGTCATGACAGGAGCCAGATTGTTGTCAATGATGAAGACTTCGGAGAGATCGACGCCATCGGTTGTTTCCGTCGTTTGGGAAACTACGAACTTTACAGTGGCATTGGGTGCGGCCGCGCCCGACCACGACGCGTCCAGGACAGCTTCGAACTCCTCGCCACCGCCTAGATTCCCGGGGTCGGGACCGTTTAGCACGATATTGTTGGCAGTCGTGAAGGGCGTCGGGATGCCAAAGAGAGTCCGGAAGTTCTGGACGTCCGAGGCACTGATGTTGGAACGCCCTACGACGGCGATGGTAATTCCATCCCCACTTGTTGCGCCCGCATTCAAACTATTGGGAACGTTGTAGATCTTCGCAAAATCCGCCGGACCGACCCCGTGACGGCCGTCACTGAAGTTGATGCTCGGCTTCGCTCCGTCTGTTACGGAGCCGTGTCCGATGATTCCTGCAGTCTTTAGGTGCGATTTCTTCACGAAGTTGTGCAGAGTCGCGACGCCCGCCACGACGGGCGTAAGCGCCGTCGGAATTTGAGGATTGCTCGAATTCGCCCAATGTTCTTCGCCCTGGACCGAGTACCTGTGAATCTGCGTGTGGAACGCGCTACTTACCTGGCTCACCGTGCCGGTGAATTCGATGACGGTGCGGCCCTTTGTAACGTTGGCCACCTGAAAACCGTGCGACTCGAGCCACGCAATCACCGTCTGCATGTCCTGATCAGATGGGCCGAACTGCCGGCCGAACGCGTCGGGCGTCAGCCACTGGTGATAATTCGGCGAAGACTTGTCCTGCAGATCCACAAGCATCTGTTGGAGCGCGGACTCCTGGTCAGGGCTGCGCTTCAAACTCAGCAGCATGCGATGTAGAGTCATGCCCGGGGTTGCCGCGCCGCGGTCGAACTCGGTGCGGGCGAGCGGGTGCGTGTTTCCCTTCAGTAGCGTCAACTGGGACTCGTCAATAGCTTGGGTGATGCGCGACGCCACATTTGCCGCCTGCGAGGAAGCTGTGTTGGTCGATTGCGCAAAAGTACGAACGGGGAGTACGGCGAAGAAAATTGCGACGGCCAACATCTTGGAAAGCAGCGGATCTTTTCTCATGGCACCTGTGTCCTGGGTTTCAGAATCCCTCATATCTGCAACAGTTGGTACGCGTCCAGCGAGCCAGGGGAGCCCTCGGGACGACGATTCATTTTTGGTTAGACCCTTTTGAGACGAGCCTAGTAGCACTTACCGCTACTGTCAAGTTCCCAACTCGCAATAGCGGCGCTTGCTTCCAACGAAGCGTCAGCGCGCCGAACGGATGCGGCTTGCCAGAGTGCGTGCCCGCTGTCGCGCCAGCTCCAGAAATTTCTCATCGCCGGCGAGCTGATCCAGGGTCTGCAAAAACTGCCCGGGTTCGGGAAGCAGCTTGTTCTCGAGGTCCGCGTCGATTTGCTTGAGCACGTCGTTCACGCCCAGCCGGTCGTAGCGCATGGTGCGCTGGAGATCGCCGAGATCGACCACCTGCCGCGTGATGCCTTCAAAGATATTGAGCAGCTGCGTGGCGGAGTCGTCGAGCGTGTAATTGAAGGTCACCTCGTGCGCTTCTCCGCCTTTCTCGTAACGAAACGTTTTCTCGCCGAGATTCGCAATGCGGCGGTGGACCGCCAGATCGACGCCCTGGAAATCGTGCAGCTTGGCCGCCAGATCGAAAATCCGCAGCGCCAGGGGAGGGCTGACTGCAAAGGTTTGCGGGCTGGCTTCTTCGTCGAGCGCGCGAATGTCGTATGTACCCGTTCCGAGGTTGCTCACTTTGATCTCGACGAATTCCGGATAGCTCGTCTTGAATACTTTGCGAAACGTGATGGTTGCGGAACCGTTTGGCGCGTCTATAGCCGGTGCGCCATTAGATGCGATAGTCGTGGCGATGATGAGCGGCTTGGCTGTGGACGCGCGCAAAATTCCGGGCGAAATAGCCGCCGCAAAAAGAGCGCACGAACACACAATAGCCGCGACTGCTGAGCCGGGTTTGATGAGTTTCCGCGCGCTCATCGGGAATGTTGGATGCGCGGGACCGGATTCGGGCTGCTTGGCCCGCTGCAAGCTTCGCTTCGTAATAGCTTAGTTACAGGACGCACGGCGATTCGATCGCGTTCCTTGCCCATCGCGGCCGCCACGCGGTCTCGCGCCCGCGAAAGATGTGCGTGGCAAAGCGCCACAGCGAGCGCGTCGGAAGCATCCGCCGGCTCTGGCACCGCCGCGAGTCCCAGCGAAGAACTCACCATTTGCTGCATCTGCTGTTTCGATGCCGCGCCATAGCCCGCGACGCTGGCCTTCACTTCGCGCGGCGAGTAGCTATGCACCGGGACTTCCGCCTGCGCCGCCGCGAGCAAAACCACTCCGCGCATTTCCGCCAGCTTCAGCGCCGTCCGCGCGTTCAGCGCGGTGAAGACGGATTCCACTGCCACTGCATCGGGCGCAAATTCTTCCACAAGCCGGGCGATCAATTGATGAATTTCGCGCAGTCGCGAAGCAAATGTAGCTTTTGCAGGAAGTTTGAGCGCGCCGAATCGCACGAGCCGCTGGCAGGTGCCTTCGAATTCCACGATGCCATATCCGGTGGCCCCGGCAACCGCCGGATCGACCCCCAGCACCCGCAATCTTTTTCCGCTCGTAACAGGCAAGGAACTCATGGGCGCGCACAAGTGTACTTTCGCGCTGGAAGCAGGGGGTAGTGTTATTTACAGGAGAGCGACGCGAAGGCAACTAGCCGTCCGTACAGCGCTTTCGCGGCGGCCTGTGCGGACGGTCAAAGAGCAAAACTCGAAACTATCCCGCTACGGCGGCCTGGATTTCGCGTTCGTCGATATCGAAGTTCGCGTAAACGTGCTGCACGTCGTCGTGGTCTTCGAGCGTTTCCATCAGGCGGAGCATCTGCTGCGCAGGCGCGCCCGTCAGCTTCACGAATTGCTTCGGGATCCAGCCGACTTCCGCCGAAGCGGGCGTGATCCCGGCGCCTGCGAGGGCCTCGCGAACTTTTTCCATGGCTTCCGGAGGAGTGGTGACTTCCCACGCCGAGCCGTCGTCGCGCAAATCTTCCGCGCCCGCATCGAGAACGATGCCCATCATCTTGTCTTCGTCGGCAGCTTCTTTTGGCACCAGGATGTCGCCCTTGCGCTGGAACATCCAGCCTACGGCGCCGTTTTCGGCCATGTTGCCGCCGTTTTTCGACATCATGTGGCGAATCTCGCTGACGATTCGGTTCCGGTTGCTCGTCACCACCTGGATCAGAACGCCTACGCCGCCGGGGCCGTAGCCTTCGAACATTACTTCGTCGAGCGTTTCGCCCTCGAGCTGCCCTGTGCCGCGCAGAATCGCGCGTTCGATGTTGTCGTTGGGCATATTTTCGCCCTTGGCCGCCAGAATGGCGGTGCGGAGGCGGGGATTCGTTACCGGGTCGGCGCCGCCGGTGCGCGCGGCGATTGTTAGCTCACGGATGATTTTCGTGAAAACCTTGCCGCGTTTGGCGTCCGTAGCCGCCTTTTTATGCTTGATTGTGGCCCACTTAGAGTGTCCGGACATGGATAAACCTTTTACAGGAAGTATGGCAGGAGCAGCAGAGTAGCTCTTGCCGCGACAGTGTAGCAGCAGCGTTAAGAACAGGCAATAGACGCGCCCGGCGCTACACGCGGACGCACAAAAGTGTTACTTTGTCGCTGCCACGAGGCCCTGAGAAGACTTCAGAGCGCGCGGCCAGCAACATTGATGCGTATCAATGTCTATTGATGTCCCACACGCTCACTTCCGCCCTTGAGTTCGCGCTACTTGCGCTGACTTCCGTATTCTTTCTCGTCGATCCTTTCGCGGTGATCCCCGTGTTTCTCGCCATCACCGAAGGTTCGCCCAACTCCGAGCGCCGCATGATGGCGAGGCGTTCCGCCTGGACCTGCGCGATTGTCCTCTGCACATTTTCCGTCGCCGGCAGCCTGATCTTCAAAGCATTTGGGATCACGCTGCCCGCTTTCAAAATCGCCGGCGGCATTATCCTTTTGCAGATTGGCCTCGACATGCTCCAGGCACGCCAGTCCAGCACCAAGAGCACACCCGAGGAAACGGAGGAAGGCGTGGCGAAAGCCGACGCGAGTATTATCCCGCTGGGCATGCCGATGCTGGCCGGGCCCGGCGCGATTTCAACCGTCATGGTTCTCGTGGGCGAGTCGCACTCATGGTGGCAGCACGCTGTCGTCTACGCGACGATTCTTCTCTCCTCTTTCGCTTCCTATCTGATTCTCGCGGGAGCAGGCAGAGTCCGCCGCTACATGGGAGAAACGGGAATTCGCATCCTGATGCGGCTGATGGGTTTGCTTCTCGTCGCGCTGGCCGTGCAATTCGTAGCCAACGGCCTAATCGATTTCGGCCTGCTCAAGGCGCTCGCGGCGCCGTACTAGAACTCTTCGTCTTCGTTTTTCTTCAGCCGCGTAATCTTCAGCGCAATCCGAAAATCCCGCGAACGCGCCTCCGCCAGGATCGTTCGGCGTATGTCCGCGGGCAGCGCTCCCGGACCCATTACCCCCGCCGAATCGCGCGGAAAATGTTTCACGAACAGCGCCGCCATGTGCGCTGTGGCATAGGCGATCGGCGTCGCAACCATCCCGCGGCGCCGGATTTGGTACAGTGTCGGAAAGCTGGCGTCCCAGCGAACCAGCAGCGGCTGGTCGTCCTTCAATCCGCGCACCAATACGGAAGCGGCGAAGCGCGCGTTCTCGAATTCGCCTTTGCGGATCAGCTTGGCAACTCCTTTCGGCGTTAGCGTCTTTGGAAATCTCTTTCGCACCATTCCCTGGGAACGGTTGAGGCGTCCCTGTCGGTACCAGCGCCGCATGCGCTCGAAATCGTTTCCTCCAATCTTCGCATCCACCTCGCGCACCGGAGTCTCATACGGCAGCATGCAAACTTCGTCCTGCGCCGCCAGATAAACGGGGATTTCGCCGATGGGAGCGGGGAAACGGAATTTTTCGCGCCCATCGAAGCGGCGCGCCAGCGCGAACTTGCCATCGCGATAAACGCGCGGCCGCGAAATCGCCTCATCGTAGGCCGCTTCGGGCGACCACGTCGAAACCGGATCCTTACTCTCCGTGCTTTCGAGCAGCCGAATATGAATCGAGTCCACCGAGTCCAGAAGCTCGGCTCCGCGCTTGGCAAGAAGGTTCGTTAATCCCGGGGCCACGCCCGTGCAGATTAGCGCCGCGCGATTCTTGGCCACGAACCGCTTGTGAAATCGGTACTGCTCAGGCTTAAAAAGACTGCGCGTGAGATGCGCGTTCAGATCGAGATAGTGCGCGCGCAGTCGAAGCGCGGCGCGGAGGATAATCTCGTTGTAAACGGGAGGCGATGCGTTGACGACCAAATTCGCGCCGCGGCCGGAGCGCACGATCGCCCACATATTGCGCGCGTTCGTTTCGACAACTTTGATCCCGCTGTTTTGGCCGAGGAAGCGGCGCCCGCGTTCCGGGTCGCGATCGCCGCACCACACCGTGTGTCCTTGGCGCTTCAGCAGATGTGCCAGCAAGGAGCCGGTCCCGCCCGCGCCCAGTACGAATATCCGCATCGGCCCGCAACTCTACCACAACCAAACCGCCCTCCGCGGCGGCCTCTCGATCCCCGCACCCTTGCCGGCATCATTGCTACTCATCGCACGCCGGCGTAGAATCAATTTGATTTCTCCGATCCCCGCGGCCTACGGGAGACACAACCTACGGCTTCGGGGGCGCTGCCCCAATTATGGGGCTAAGGGTTCGGGTGGAAACGCCCGTTCCTCCCTCGCGGAATCATCCGCGTTTGGAAAGGAGATGGCCCGGCTTTACGCTTCGTGAGCCGCTGCCTTCGCCCAAGTCCATCCGCGGATTTGGGCGTTTTGCTTTCCATAGCGAAATCAATGCCGCTAACCGACAAATTCGGCCGCCAAATCACCGACCTTCGCGTCTCGGTCACCGACCGCTGCAACTTCCGCTGCGTCTATTGCCGCTCGGCCGATCCCGATAATCGCATGGCTGCCGGCCAACTTCTCGACTGGGACGAATACGAGCGCATCGTCCGCATCCTCGTAGGCATGGGCATCCGCAAAGTGCGCGTCACTGGCGGCGAGCCGCTGGTCCGCCTCGGCGTCGAAAATTTCATCGCGCGACTCAAGGCCCTCGGCGTCCAGGATCTCTCGATGACCACGAACGGTCATCTTCTCGCCGAGGGCTGCGACCGCCTCGTCGCCGCCGGCCTCAACCGCATCAATATCAGCCTCGATTCGCTTGACCGCGCAAAATTCGAGCAAGTCACACGCACCAAATCCTTCGATCAAGTGATGGCGGGAATCGATGCAGCGCAAGCCTCGCCGCTGCGTCCCGTCAAAGTGAACGCCGTTCTAGTGCGCGGCCTCAACGACGATGAAGTGGAAGCCTTCGCCGCATTCGCCCGCGAACGCGATCTAATCATGCGCTTCATCGAATACATGCCGCTCGACGCTGACCGCACTTGGACGCGCGAATCAGTCGTCACCGCCGCGGAAATCCATCGCCGCATCTCTGCTCGCTGGCCGCTGGTGCCCATCGCCAACGAACTCAGCGAAACCGCGCGGAAATACCGCTTTGCCGACGGTCCCGGCGAAATCGGCCTCATCGCTCCGGTCTCGCAGCCCTTCTGCGGCCACTGCTCGCGCATCCGCCTCACCGCTGACGGAAAACTCCGCACCTGTCTCTTCAGCAAGGACGACCACGATCTGAAGTTCCTGCTCCGCGGCGGTGCCAGCGACGAAGAAATCGAAAACGAAATCGTCTCCATCGTCGCCGAAAAAGAGCAGGGCCATCGCATTAACGAACCCGGATTCGTCCCTCCTTCGCGTACAATGGTCTACATCGGCGGATAGGTTTCCCCGAACCACTACATGGCAGATGACGAATCCAAACTTTTTTCGCTGACCGAAGCCGAACGCCTGCGCGGCCAGCTCGAGCCCATCCTCATCGAAGCGATGGAATCGCGCCGCAAAATGGTCGAAGTCGAGCAAGTCCTCGGCGCCCTCCAGGAGCGCATCCAGCGCTCCGGCGGCCTGCAAGTCCCTTACGAGAAGACGGCGAGAACGCGCCTCGAACGCAATCGCCTCGAAGCCACCATTCAGTCCGCACTCGAACGCATCACCTCCACCGGCTGCGTGGTAAAGGATATCGACGTCGGCCTGCTCGATTTCCCTTCGCGCCTCAACAACGAGGAAGTTTATCTCTGCTGGAAGCTCGGCGAAGATCGCATCCGCTTCTACCATCGCCAGGACGAAGGCTTCTCCGGCCGCAAGCCAATCGACCCGCGCGACGCCGACTACTCGAATCCTATTCAGTAGAATCGCGCCCCAGTAAAATGTATCTGCTCACGGCGTTTTCTCCGTGATACGATTTTTCACCGTGAAAACTATTCTTCTGCTCATCTGCTCCAACGCTTTCATGACAGCGGCCTGGTACGGTCATTTGAAATACCGCCAGGCGCCTCTCGTGCTCGCCATTCTCGCGAGCTGGGCAATTGCGCTCGCCGAATATTGTTTCCAGGTCCCCGCCAATCGAATCGGCTACGGCGAGTTCACGCTCTTCCAACTAAAGATCATTCAGGAAGTCATCACGCTTTCCGTCTTCGTTGTCTTCGCGTGGCTTTACTTCGGCGACAGCATCAAATGGAACCACGCCGTCTCATTCTTATTTCTCGTCGGCGCCGTCGTCTTTGCATTCATGGGCAAAGCGTGACGGTCACGCCAGAATGGCTCGCGCAAATTCCAGCCAGACACCGCGCGGCTCCCCGTGCTAGCCTGATTCCGTGACCACCCTGAACCGCCTGAAAGACTCCGCCAGCCCGTATCTTCGTTCCGCCGCGCATCAGCCCATCGACTGGCGCGAGTGGGGCCCTGAAGTTTTCGATGCCGCGCGCGCCGAAGGCAAACCAATCCTTCTCGACATCGGCGCCGTCTGGTGTCACTGGTGCCACGTCATCGACCGCGAGAGCTACGAAAATCCCGAAATCGCCGCGCTGATCAATAAATCTTACATCGCCGTGAAAGTCGATCGCGACGAGCGTCCCGACGTCGATTCCCGCTATCAGTCCGCCATCAGCGCCATCTCCGGACAGGGTGGCTGGCCTCTCACCGCTTTTCTTACGCCCGATGGCAAGCCGTTTTTCGGCGGTACCTATTTTCCTCCCGATGACGCCATGGGCCGCCCCGGCTTCAAGCGCATTCTCATCGGGGTTGCCGAAGCATTCAAAGCGCGCCGCTCCGAAGTCGACACTTCCGCGAACGCCCTCGAGGAAGCCGTCGCCAAAACGGAAGCGCTTCGCATGGCGCGCGGCAAATTCGATCCAGGCGTAATCGATTCAGTCGTCGAATCGGCGGTTCATCTTTTCGACGAACGCAACGGCGGCTTCGGCAGCGCACCCAAATTTCCGCATGCAGGCGCGATCGATCTGCTCCTCGAACGCTATCAGTCCGCGCACGAAGACGCGCTTCTCCGCATCGTCGAGCGCACGCTAACCGCAATGGCGCGCGGCGGCGTTTACGATCAAGTCGGCGGCGGCTTCCATCGCTATTCCGTCGACGAGCGCTGGTGCGTCCCGCACTTCGAGAAAATGACCTACGACAATTCCGAGCTCCTGAAAAATTACCTTCACGGATTTCAAGTCACCCGCAATCCGCTGTTCCGCGAAACTGCCGAGGGAATTATTTCCTGGGTCGGCGAAGTCCTCTCCGATCCCGCGCGCGGCGGTTTTTACGGCAGCCAGGACGCCGATCAGACGCTCGATGACGATGGCGACTATTTCACCTGGACGCTCGCGGAAGTTCGCGCTGCGCTGTCCCCGGAAGAATCGCGCGCTGTCGAAATTTATTACGATGTCGAGCCGCGCGGCGAAATGCATCACAACGAAGAGAAGAATGTCCTGTGGATCGCCTCAAGCGTCGCGGAGCTCGCGAAAGAACTGGGCATCGACGAAGCCAGCGCTCGAATCCTCATCGCGCGCGCGAAAGGAAAGCTCCTCGCCTCCCGCAGCGGACGCCGCCCCATTCCCGCCATCGACGAAACGCTCTACGTCGGCTGGAACGCGATGTTTATTTCCGCATATCTCGAAGCCGCCCGCGCGCTAGGCCGTGACGATTGCAGGGATTTCGCGTTGAAAACGCTCGACCGTATCCTCGCCGAAGCGTGGGCCGATGGATCAGACGGGCCGCGAGGCTTCCTGCATCGCGTCGGTGGCCCGCGCCTCGAAGGCTCGCTCGACGATCAAGTTTTCACTGTCGCCGCGCTGCTCGATGCCTATGAAATGACGCTCGACCTCCGCTACTTCGATATCGCGGAGCGCGCCATGAAGCTCACCATTGAACGCTTCGGCGATCCCGAAGGCGGAGGCTTCTTCGATCGCGCCAAAGACGCCGCGCCCATGGGCGGCCTCGAAGTCCGCCGCAAGCCGATTCAGGATTCGCCCACGCCCGCCGCGAACTCGATCGCCGCAATGGTTCTCAATCGCCTCCACACCTTCACGGGCGAGAAACTCTATCGGGACTGGGCGGTGAAAACCCTCGAAGCCTTCCTGGGATTGGTTCCGCAGTTGGGATTGTTCGCTGCCAACTACGGCCTCGCGGCGCTTCTTCACGCGCGCCATCCACTGCAAGTAGTCGTAACCGGCGCAAGCGGAGATCCCAAAGCAGCGCGACTGGAAAAAGCCGCGGCGGAGACATACCGCTTTGGCAAAGCGCTGCTGCGCGTAACGCCGGAACAACTGGCTTCCGCCTCGCTAGCCCCGGCGCTCCGCGAAACTCTGCCGCATCTCAACGCAGCAACCGCGCAAGCTCTAGTCTGCGTCGAAACCACCTGCCATCCGCCTGTCACCGATCCTGAAAAGCTAAAATCACTTCTAACCGAAATCGCCACCAGCGCCTCGGCATAAATTCCGTTGTGGTCGTTCCCGGATTGTCGTCAGATTGCATATTTGCGCCTTAATACGAATCACTTCGGAATCATTCCGATCGTCCCCAGCCACGTCTCCACCAACTGAGGCCATTCCGTTATCGGAAGCTCCGTGCGCCGCAGCCCAAACGCATGCCCGCCCTGCGCGTACAAATGCATCTCCACGGGAACCCCAGCATTCTTCAGCGCAATGTAGTACGCCAGCGAGTCGTTTACGTTGTCCACGCGGTCATCCTCGGCCTGCAGCAAAAACGTAGGCGGCGTCTGGCGGGTGACAGGAATATCGGGATTCAATCCAAATTGTTTATCGGCCGTCGTCTCATGCTCCGGCTTTCGAATCAGAAACTTTCTGGCGCCTTGGTTAGCATCCCATTCCGCCGCGGAAAGCGACAGATGCCCCGGATAAATAGCCACCGCAAAATCCGGGCGGCAACTTTCTTTGTCGGCGGCATCTACCGCCGGGTACAAACGCTTGTCAAAGTGCGTGCTGATCGCTGCCGACAGATGCCCGCCGGACGAAAACCCAAGCACACCAATCTTGTTTTGGATCGATGTGCCACACCGCCACGTGCAAGCGCACAGCCCCATCGTCCTCTGCGCATCTTCCAAGGCCATCGGTGATTCCGGATACGGTCCTGATTTTGGATATGGCGCTGGCTTCGGATACCATGGCTCACCTGGTACTCGGTACTTCAGCAGCACACACGTGATCCCCTTAGTGGTCAGCCAGTCGCAGACCTCTGTGCCTTCCAGATCGATGGCCAGATCTAGATAGCCCCCACCAGGAAAGACGACAACGGCAGCGCCGGTATTCTTTCCATTTGGCGAATAGACCGTCATCGTAGGCCGCGACACATTGCTCACCCCCACCGCCGGCCTACCCGCAACCAGGAACTCCTTCCCCGTCGTCTTAGCGATCTCCGGCCCCGCGACGGGCTGCGCATCAGGCGCCGTCCCCGGCCAGATCGGCACTTGGGTATGTCCCGGCGAGGGCTGCCAAGCAGGTGCCTGCGCGCGCAGACCGCCAAACGCAAACACAACACAGAGAGCAAAGATCGAAGGCTTCATCACAATCCCCACACCTTAATACAGCCCGTCACTACCGGAAGCCGCGACCAGAAACTGTCAAGGCCATTCATTTATCGCGAATTGCGCGTCTCTGGGGGCACCAGGCCGTTCAGCCGGTAATAAACCACGCACTGCCCGTAGTGCTCGTTCGCGTGCGCGACCGCAAACGTCCACAGCGAAGCACGCGTGATCATTTCGTTTGCAAACGGCGATTTCACGGTTTCCAGCATTCCCTTATCGCCCTGCTTCTGAATCACCGCCGCCCCATCCGCATACACTTTCTGGATGTACGCCGCGATCTGCGCGCGCGTCTTGTACGTCTCCCGCGACGGATTCTCCACATTGGCGGGCGGCGTCATGCCCGTGGCCGCGTCTATGAAATAATAGTTCGCGCCCGCCGCATGCAGCAGTTGCTCGGCAAACGTCCGCTGCGTCGGCGCCGCCTTGTAATCCAGCTTGTCGTCGGGGAAATCCTGCGCCATCTCGACCAGCTTGTTGCCCGTTCGATTCCACTCCTGCAAATACTCAGCCGCGATTCCCGCCGAAGCTTTCGGCGGCGCCGGTGCGGCCGCCTTTTCCTGCGCCCATGCTGGCCCCGCGTAGATTCCCGCGCCTAATCCAACAAAAAGGCCGGCATACAACCAGACGCACAACTGCATCCCGAATTTTTTCATGATTCGTTTCTCCTCGGTGGACTGGAATGCCGCGAAGGTTATCATTTCCCGCCGCCGGCGTCGATTTCCGCTCAGGCCGTCGGTGACGCGCCGTGCCCTACGGAGTCGCTCGATGGCCCGTAATTTCCACCACGCGAATTCGAAAGTACACCGGTCCTAGTGGACGTTCGGCGCCATGAAGGATTGTTTTCACGTAACCCGGTTCCCACCATATCGGTTTTTGCGTCAGCAAATCGTGCGCGAATTTGCGCTGGTCTTGCCACTCCGGCGTATCAGGGAGTTCTTCATACTCGCCGAAGACGATCGCGCTCGCCCACTGCTCCGGGTTCACCACCTCGTCTGCCTCGACGCAAACGAGCGGGTTCGCGCGCATCCACTCGATCTTTCGTCCAACCGTGGAAAAGCTATAGAGGTAATTATCGTGGTAGCCGTAATAAAACGGCACGACGTAGGGCTGGCCGCCTTGCGCGCATCCCAATCTACCAAGACGCGTGCGGGCGAGTAGTTCGAGACTTTCTCTGGAAGTAAGTTCCTGGATCAAAATGTTCGCTCACGTTTCAATGCACCCATCGCTATTCTGCGTTTTCGCCTGATTGTTCATCGTGGCTATAGTCGTCTTCGTTGGTACGTGCATCACCCGAATTTCATTCGGGGTTTTGGCGGCTAATATTGCCGACTTTCGGAGCGCGTTGTCCTTACCGTGGATAGCCTCTCGCCAGACGGGAACGCCGTCCGCCAAAATCTCGAAAATGTCGTATTGGCGATCCATTGGACTCCGGGAATCCTTGGGGACGGCCTGTATTATGTCCCAGCAAATACCATGGGGAATACAGCATTGCCTGTAGTTTCAAAGCAGAGCGGGACATCGTATTGCGCATAGGCATTCGCCGAGTTCTAACCCTTCCCATGATTCAGGCTCTCCACGTAAGCGATTAGTGCTTTCAGATCGTCCGCCGGCAAATTCACGGCCGGCATGCCTCCCGCCGTCATCTTCGCGTTGGGATGTTTCAAGAGTTCTGCGAGTTGTTCGGCTGAATACTTTGCGCTTACGCCGGCCAGCGCGGGAGCTATCACGGTGCCAACTCCTCCATCGCCGTGACACGCGTTGCATGATTGCGCTTCGAAAATTCCCTTCCCTTTCGCTGCGAGCGGGTCGGCAAGCGCCACGTTCGCAGCAGCCAGCGAACCAGAAGAAAGTTCGGGCTCGAATGGCTTGCTCATGTACTCCGCCTCTTCGGTCTTTTGCCTGGACAGTTGCTGCGCAACTCCTGGATCGTGCGTGTCGACGTACCGGCTCCGCAGCCCCAGCCCTACCACCGCGAACATTACGAACGCATAGGCCCCCATCGCCCCTGGGCGCTTCCATGGCCGCCGCTCGATGCCGCGATCGAGAAACGGAAGCGCGACGATCGCCAGGACCAAAATCGTCGGAATGATCAGGATGCCGATCACCGAAGCCGCGCCGTGCCAGTATTTCAGCCACTGAAAAATCGGCAGGTAATACCACTCCGGCCGCGGAACGTATTGCGCATCCGCCGGGTTCGCCGGCGGTCCAAGCTGCACCGGAGCCAGGAACGCCAGGAATCCCAGCCCGATGATCAGCAGCGCCGTCAAAGACAAGTCCATAAGCACCTGTCGAGGATAGAAGAGTTCCGTTTTCTGCTTGGGGTCAAACGGATGCTCGCTCACCGGTCCGGCAGCGCCGGCCTTGCGGAACAGAAAAATATGCGATGCCACCAGCGCAAAAATGAACGCGGGGATCAGAAAAACATGGGCCACGAAGAACCGCGAGATGGTGAGCGTCCCCATATCGGTGCCGCCTCGCATCAATTGTCTTAGGCTTTCGCCAATCAACGGAACTTCGCTCACTGCGTTCGTTCCCACCGCCGTTGCGAAGTACGATCTTTGGTCCCACGGAAGCAGATAACCGGTGAATGCCATCGCCAGAATCAGCCCGAAAAGAGCGCACCCGGAAACCCAAAGCAATTCGCGCCGCCCTTTGTACGCTCCGTAGAAATAGGTTTGCGAAAGATGCAAAAACAGCACAACGATCATCGCGCTCGCGCCGTACGCGTGCAGACTGCGCAGAAAGGAACCCGCTGTAACCGTTTTCGTAATGTACGCGACGGTCGTATGCGCGTGATCCGCCGATGGAACGTAATAAAGCGCCAGAAAAACGCCAGTGATGATTTGCGAAAGAAATATAAATAGAAGTCCCGAACCGAATACGTAAGCCAGCCGCGCCCCTCCCGGGATCGGTTCGTCCAATGCGCCGCGCAGCAACGTATCCAAACCCGTCCTGCGATTGAGCCAACCGCGAAAACCAGTTTCGATTTCCCGGGGAACCTCACGCTTGTTGCTATCCATCGAAGTCATTCTTAAAGCGACCTCTTCCTTAGCCTATGACTTCTTTGTCCGCGACGAGTTGCCGGAAATATTGGAAGCGCACCATCAGTTGGCCGTCCTGCGCCGTTGTTTCCAGCGCATCCATTCCCCTCAGAGCCGGCCCGCTGATTTGTTTTCCATCCGGTGAAAAAGTGGCCCCATGGCACGGGCAGACGAATGCTTTCTTGCCGGACACCCAGGGCAGCGTGCAACCTAGGTGCGGGCATATCGATGAGAGGACGCACAACTTACCCTGCTCGTCTTTCGTCACATACACCGCTTTTTCGGAGACAGCTTTCCGCCACCCGTCCAATTGCTCGATCTGAATGGTTCGAACGATAGGTTCGGTCAAGGATGAAAATTCGCTGGACGGTCCCACGGGCGACTCTTTCAGTTCCGTGGTGCGGCGCAACAAAGGAAAAAGTGCAAAGCGAATCAACGGTACGGAGAGCAATCCCCCCACGCAGAACGAGCCCAACGCAACTAACGCACCTAGAAACGACCGGCGGTTTCCAGAGACAGGCCCGGCATCATCCACACCTTTCATCAAGCCCTCCCGCAGCCGTTCAGTCACTATGGACACTCATTTCTTCGGCAATTTCCGGACGTAAGCCACCAGCGACTTGATCGTATCGGCCGAGAGCTTCGATCCGAATGCAGGCATCTGCCCTTTTCCCTTCGTGATGACGTCGCTAATATCGGCGTCGGAGATTTTCTGCACTTCCGGCGACCTCAGGTCTTTCGCTTTGAGAGCTTTGCCCGCCGAGGCGTCGCCGCTCCCGTTTGCCGAATGGCAAATCGCGCAGTTCGCCGCGTATGCCTTCGTGGCGTCGCTCTGGGCACGCACGCTAGATGCGAGTGCCAGAAATATCAAACAGATGAGCGCCTGCGAGTGCGATACGCGAGAAGATTCGTTGCATTGGTTCTCCCTTTTTCCCTCAACACGTTTTCCCATTTTTCTCCCGGCCTCTTGATCCCGTCACGCCGACGCCTTCATCAGAAAACAAATCGCGCCAGCAAATAGTTGGAGTTGTTCGCCGCGGCGTTCCGGCCCGCTCCGTCGTAATCCGTGCTGGCGCCGTTGAATCGTAGATAGCCGGTGAATTGATATGAGAGATTGATGTTTTGCTGCGGCCACCACGAAAGATTGAAAATGTACCCGCTGCTTGCCGGACTTCCGTTCGCGCTGCCAGTAATCGCGGTCCCCTGCGCGAACAGCAGCGGGTCCGCGGTTCCGGTGATGTCAAAAACGCCCACCGTTCCAGATACGCGGGTACCGAAGTGATATTCGGCGTTGCCCTGCACGGTATTGAGGTGGTGGCGTGCCTGCGTCGCGCCGCCCCCGGCAAACGTCGCTTCCAGCGAAGAGTTCTCGCGAATATATGTCCCGCGAATCGACAGAACGTCATTCTTGAATTGCGGAATCGTGCGATCGTACTGAAAATCAAATGCCCAATCCGTGTAGGAGTCCGTCAATCCCATGATTGCGTTGGGCGAGCTTTTCATGTGCATGCCGTAGGTGCCCACTTCAAGATTGTTGTTCTCCGTAGAAGCCTGCCACGCCGCGCGCCAGTAAGGAGCGACCCCGCGAATATTGAACGCGAATCCCGTACCTGGGTTTGGCTGAGGTCCGCCAATATGCTCGGTGCGGTAGATCGTGCCCGCCAGGTACAAATGATCGTTCCACATGCCGTACCCGCCGAGCCCCGCCACATCCTGAGCGAGAGAGCCGTTCACGAGAGCCGCGGCGGAAGGCGTTGGAGCGACGTTGTTCGAGACAAACGGAAATCCCCACGCGGGCGTGCTGTTCCAAAGGTCCTCCACCGTCGGATTGTTATTTAAAGTGATCCCGTAGGTCACCGGTTTCCCAAATAGGTGGCGGCTGTTGTCGGCGTAACGAATATCCGTATTGTCCCAGGTGAAGTGATCGCCCTGGCTGTCGTACGTGACTTGCAAAAAGCTGCCCACATGGCTGCCCCAGCTACCGGCCAGGAACAGCGAAGCATCCTGCGGGAATTCGAAGTTGCCGTTCTGCGTTCCGGGCTGCGGTTTCTGAGTGGCAGTGAACGAAGTGTCGAACAACACGGAAAGGGGAAACGCCTCCAGCAGTTGCAGTCCGGAATTGTGATCCTTCTTATCCGCGCTCACCGTGGGCTTGGTCGTGAACGTGTAGCCATCCAATTTGAATTTTCTTCCGAACGGCGTCAGCTCCGGCGGAGCGTAGTGGCAAGTGGCGCACGAAAGCCCGGTCTGCCGCGAATAACTCGGAACCGCGCGCGCTTTCGGCTCGGTCAGAACAACCAGCAACGCGATCACAGCAATCGCGCCAAGCGCCTTAGTCAAAAAGCCGATGCGCGCCGCGAAGGCGATTCTAAAATTCTGCATTCCACTCTCCCGTAAACTTGAAACTGGCAGAATTCCCAGCCCTTTCTAATCTCAGCAGTCCTGGCCTTGAATCGCGGAATCGCGGCTCCATTCCGTGGAAGGGACTTCAATTCTTCCCGACAATCGCTTAGTGAGTCTGTGCAGAAGTGCACACCTCCATAGTTTTGCAATTCGTCCCTGGGAACGCCAATCTCCCGATTGCCGCCGTCGCCATTGTTGTCGCTGTCGTTGCCGCCTTCGTCGTCTCCCGCCTATGTAGCGGCGGCCCTCACGGCCGCCATCCTGCCGTTGCCCGGCCTTCGCTGCTTCTGCCGGCTTCGCAGCGCCGCCCTCTCGCTTTCCCAGCGCAAAAAGCGTAATTGCAAAGTAGCCGTCTTCCGCCGATTAGAAACGGGCCAAAAAACAAAAAGCGCCCGAGGCGTGAATGCCGCCCGGACGCTCTATACAACAAATTGATCTTCAAACTACTTAATCAGCCTTCCATAGCCGTCGTCGCATTTCCAGAAAAAAATCGCGGCGCGAATGCGCACCGTTGTACCGTCCTTGTTAGTGACGCGCTACAGAGTCTGTGTGAGGCCGCCTAGCAGAGGTAAGCGGCTAAGAAACCTGGCGAATCACACGCCGCCACGCGGGCGCCGGGCGATTGCCCATCGGGGTCTGAAGCCACACTGCGAGCGCGTGCCAGGGCGAGACGACTTCACGGTGAGCTAGCACCGCGGGTTCCTCGTGATTCCCGGCAGGCGCTGCGGGCGTCAGCGACAGCACGCGCCCGACTCCGCCATACGCGGCGGCTCTTGGCTCCGCGGCAGGTCGCGAGTCGCGCGTCTCGGACAGCTTTTGCAGATCGTGCAGAAGTTCCACTTGTGCTTGCGAGGCGGCCCGCGATGCCGCCAGCGGCGCGGACAGGATTCTCAACGCCCGGCGGCCGTACGATACGACCGCTGCTAGTATCGCGAACTGCACCGCCAAACTCCCCATCTCATACCAATGGCCCTGAATCCAATCGCTCATGTCAGTCACCATTTTGTGCTTGCGTCGTAAGCGTACAGGACGCCTGCACCCCAATGTAACTGGCTGAAAGGCCATAAAAAGGACAGGTACCGGCACTGTTCCCGCAGAGTCACCCCGAACCCAGCTGCGCAGAGCCCGTAGCACAGCCACTCCTGGCTGTGCTCTTGTTTTCAGCTGCCGCGAACGACCGACACAGGCAGGAGTGCCTGTGCTACTCGATTTGCACTCGACCATTTCCAGTCTTCGGGTCTCGCCACCAGTCCTGCTTTCACGGGATTGCGCTCGATATACGTCCGGACACGTTCAAACTGCCCTTCATTGCGGATCCAGTGATCGAACGATTCGTCCTGCCAGAAAGGCTTCCCCGAGCGGCCGAGCTTCGCGTTCGCGTCCCTGGCGGAGACGCCCTTAATCCCACCCGTGATGCGCCGCAGCGGCACCCGGGGGTCGAGCAAGATGTGCACGTGATTGGACATCACGACGTACGCGTGCACGGAATAGTGGCCCAGTTCCGCGCCGCGAATGAGGCTATCCACGACGTAGCCCGCGATCTCCGGATCGCTAAGCCACTACGGGCCTGTCGTTCCCGCATCCAGCCGGCGATCAGCGGCCAGGAATTGTTTTCCCGGATCTTCCTTCAGCCTTTCCAGGTCACGCACAAAACTCCGAGGCAGCGATCCATGCAAACGCCAGGTCAGAAAAATCGTGCGTCCCTCGGGATGCCAATACGGTAAGTTTCTTTCGTAGTAGCTCATGTACCACAGCCACTCCTGGCTGTGTTCTTGGAGTGCTACCATTCGCAGCAAAGGAAGGTCAATTGTGGAATATACCGATGACCGAAGATGGTCCACCCGCGCCGCGCCGCGTGTACCGCAGCCACTCCTGGCTGTGCTCTTCGAGTGCTATAAACATCCCAAAGACGCAGCACCCAGCGCCGTTTGGTTGTGGCGGCAATCGACTTCGTGTGCTGTGCGAACGTTTCGCTGCGAAGGGTGAGCCGCCACCCAAGCTATGTAGGATGGCCTACATATCGGAATAGTGGCTCAATATATGCACACTCCGCCCCGCAAAGCCCAGCGACACACCCGAATTTCTTTGGCGCGTCTGGTACGCCGGCGTACAACATGCCCACGAGCTTAGAAATGGCTGAAGAGGCCGATCAAAATAATAAACGGGATCGGAACACCCAAGAGTAGAAGCAAGATTGAACGCATCTGCGTGTCTCCTCAATCGAATTTTAGATCACAACTACGCGATCCCGCTGCTTCCCACCGATGACGGCTGCCACAGAGGCGCTAAATGCACCAACCAATAATGCAAGGAACGTCCAGTACATCAGGTGTGCCGCTGCCTTGCGCGCGTCATCCGCAGCTTGCCGATCTTGAGAAAAAATATCGTCCACTCGCTTCTCTGCATCGGGTTGACTCATTCCGGTCTTTGCACTCACCACTTGGGCTAGATAGGTCCGATCGGCTGGAGGAAGTGCGCCTTGCCGAAGCGCATTCGCGAAGATAAGTCCAACCTCTACCCGCACCGGGCCATCGTTCTGGCCGGAGTTCGAGGAATTGGACCGCAACAACTCATCCACAAAGTAGCCGTTCGAATTAAATCTAGCGCCCGATTGACTTGGCTCGCTCGCGGCAGCGCCCGTATGCGCAGACCCTCCCAACATAGAGGCAGCCGCTGATGTAAGGAAAGCAGCGGTCACCACAAGACCGACAGCCCAGACGAGGAAGCCATGTGCAGTATCGCGGAAGTGCACTTCATCGTTATGAACGCTCACCCATCGGGAGCGCAGTCGGCCAGCCAGATAACCACCCATCGAGGAGGAAATTAACTGCATCAAGATGATCCAGACAACGGCTCCAAAACCGATCGTGGAGGCCGATGCACCGGCGTTGGTCCACGGTGACACGGCTGACAAGCCGATTCCTGCGCCCAAAGCTAGAAGAGTTAGCGACAGAGCTGCGGCCACGAACGCGCCAGCAACTACGGCAGCCCAAGACACGCCATGAAAATGTGCGTCGCTCTTTCCTTCGTAAATTGTTGCCATCGCCTCTGCCTCCCAAGTGATCCTTCGGTTGCCACGTCAATAAACAACACGTCGGGATTAAGGAGCTATCAGGAGTTCCGTGTACACGCCGTAGTTGTTCGCTGTAGAACGTTTCTAAAGTTTCGGTGCCTCCAGACTTGCGACAGGGGAGCCGCCGAGGACCAAAAAATCAACCGTCAGCCGCACTTCGCCGCGGTTGCTGCGCGACTAGCGCGGTGACATAATGAAGCGTTTCGCGGGAACCGCGGCGCGGTTCCGCGCGAACGGGGGGATTTTTTATGGCGATGAGGGATTCCTGGATTGAGAAGCGTGTGGCGGCAGCCAGCAAAGCCGAGCGCGCGGGAAGAGCGAACGGAGATGAGCGTCCCAAAACGAATGGCGGCGGCGCGCGCAACTTCTCGCAGATGCACTACGCGCGCCAGGGCGTCGTCACCGAAGAGATGGACTACGTCGCCAAGCGCGAAAAGCTCGAGCCCGAAGTCGTCCGCAGCGAAGTGGCGCGCGGACGCGCCATCATCCCCGCCAACATCAACCACCGCAATCTCGAGCCCATGGGCATCGGCGTCGCGTTTTTCTGCAAGATCAACGCCAACATCGGAAATTCCGCCACCACTTCGAACGTCAACGACGAGCTCGAAAAGCTGCATCGCTCCGTGCACCTCGGCTCCGACACGGTGATGGACCTCTCCACCGGCG
>Ga0185299_10001632_pt1 | contig 40635 bp, 30 predicted proteins | sample PaiPotPPA55metaG_FD_128002 | JGI IMG/M metagenome (GOLD analysis project Ga0185299, IMG submission 128002) | Iron sulfur acid spring bacterial and archeal communities from Banff, Canada, to study Microbial Dark Matter (Phase II) - Paint Pots PPA... ...
CAAGCACGGCAGTTTTGGAAGCCGTCTCTGGGTTGAGCCCAGAGATTTCACTCCCAACTTGCCGCACCGCCTACGAACCCTTTACACCCAGTAATTCCGAACAACGCTGGCCCCCTACGTATTACCGCGGCTGCTGGCACGTAGTTAGCCGGGGCTTCTTATATCCGTACCGTCACTCCTCTTGCGAGGCATTCGTCCGGATCGAAAGGGGTTTACACTCCGAAAAGCTTCATCCCCCACGCGGCGTCGCTGCATCAGGCTTTCGCCCATTGTGCAAGATTCCCCACTGCTGCCTCCCGTAGGAGTCTGGACCGTGTCTCAGTTCCAGTGTGGCTGGCCATCCTCTCAGACCAGCTAACGATCAAAGCCTTGGTAGGCCATTACCCTACCAACTAGCTAATCGTGCGCGGGCTCCTCCTCCGACGACTTACGCCTTTCAGTCCAAAAACCTAGGTTCTCGGAATATTATGCGGAATTAGCTCGCCTTTCGGCGAGTTATTCCCCATCAGAGGGCAGATTACCCACGTGTTACGCACCCGTGCGCCGTGCGCCATCTGTATTGCTACAGACGCGCACTCGACTTGCATGTGTTAAGCACGCCGCCAGCGTTCGTTCTGAGCCAGGATCAAACTCTCGTTTGAAGCCTGTCGCTTGGAGAAAAAAATGTCCCGATTTTATTCGGGACCAGCCTTCCAAGCAAATTGTTGATCGCTCGATGTTACTCAACCATTCGGGCTCGAAAAAGGCCGAATGGAGTCGAACGGATTCTGGCATATCGTATCAATTGTCAAAGAGCAAAGCCTCCCTGTCCAGCAGAGTGGCGTCCAAACAACTAGACGAGTATAGGGAGAACACTTCAGATTGTCAACACTCGAAGCAAGAAATTCTTATAATTTCCACAAGCCCACGTTTGCTGCTCTAAGCGCTTTAGACCGTGCATGATACGAACAAGCCCGGCCCGCGAACCAGGAATCTTCGACGATTCATTCTCCATTGTCGCCTTAGAACAAAGCGTCTTGGAAAAGAAAACAAGATAGATCTGCGAAATCAAACATGCCGGATGAGAGTCCGCACCAGCATCCTTCCCGAGACCAGTATCAGGCGAACCGCTAGTATCGTTTGTTACCGAACCGGGCGTTGACCGCGCGTGAAAAATCGCGCGGCACAATCGCAAGCTGAAGTTTGACGTCGCAACTAGATTTGCTTCGACGCAACCCGGCGCTGTCGGTGCGCATCTCACTTTTTGCAGGCGTGAACCCTTCAATCATCTGCTGGGTGCGACAGCAAGCGGCAGTAGTGGCGCCAGTTTTCTCCGTTTCTTCCATCGCGACATCTCTTCGCACAACCTCCAAGATTACTTACAGGTATCTATGTATAACACCGTTCTTATGGTAAGTACGGATTTCCGGAGAATTATTTGACTTCTCGTATCTATTAATTTCTCAGACGGGTTATTAATTTACGTAAAGCTAAGATTTATAACGGATTAAAACAGACATTTCTGGCTGGCAATGAGCTTGCAGATAAACAATACGCCGGGAAGTCCGAGTGGGTATTGCGCGGAAACTCTTGAGCAGTGAAACGCGGGTCCTCAGGAACGCCTAGTTAAGAGCGCAATACAAAAAACAACTGGCGGTGCGGTGCGCGCGCGCGAAAGGGGAATCCGCGCGGACGGAGAAGTGTGTCCCGGCTCTGCGTTCATGCGATCACGCCGCGGCGCGCGGAAAAACACCGGCAAAAGTTCTGGCGAAGAAAAAAAACAGCACCAATGTAAGGAGAAGGAAAAAAAAATGAGAAACAAGAGGTACCTAAAATACATTTTTCTTATCCCCATGATTCTTCTGGCGATCGGGCCTGGGGCAAGTGCGCAGAGCATCGTGACGGGAGGGGTCAGCGGAACTGTTTCCGACTCGAGCGGGGGCGTAGTCGTGGGCGCACAGCTGACCCTTAAGAATACGAGTACGGGTGAAACCTTTACTGCAACGTCATCGGGAAGCGGCGATTATACGTTTGCGTTGCTGAAACCGGGGAGCTACACGCTGTCCGTCGCGAAGGATGGCTTCCAAATGCTTACGCGCAACGTAACCGTGCAGCTGGGCACAACCGTAAACGCCAACGTGACCTTAACGATTGGATCGAGCACTACGACTGTCGAAGTGTCCGGGGAACTGGCACAACTTCAGACGGAGAACGCAAACATTTCCACGAACTTTGAGACTCGACAAATTCAAGAAATTCCGAATCCGGGTGGAGACGTGACTTACGTAGCGCAGACAGCACCGGGAGTTACCATGAATTCGTCAGCAGGCGGCGGCTTTGGAAATTTCAGCACTTTTGGGCTGCCGGGAACCTCCAATCTATTCACGATGAATGGCAACGATTACAACGACCCATTCCTGAACCTGAACAATTCCGGGTCCAGCAACCTGTTGCTTGGCGGCAATGAGCTGCAGGAAGTTTCCGTTGTCAACAACGGGTATACCGGTCAATACGGGCGCCAGGCAGGTTCGCAAATCGACTACTCGACCAAGTCTGGCACAAATAGCTGGCACGGCAATGCTGTTTACGATTGGACGGGGCGCGCGTTGAATGCCAATGATCCGATTCTTAAGGCGACGTCAACCAACGGGCGGCCGTTTGAAAACAACAACCAGTGGGCGGCTTCCATCGGCGGACCAATCATCAAAGATAAACTCTTCGTTTTTGCGAACACGGAAGGCATCCGCTACATTTTTGGATCCGTACATCCGGTAACGATCCCGACGCCGGCGTTCCAGAGTTTCGTTTTGGGAAATGTTCCGCAGGACGCGGCGACCCTTGGTTTCTACAACAATCTATTCAAACTATGGAACGCAGCACCGGGTGCTTCTACTGCGGTACCTAACGCCGGCAGCTGCACCGCGAATGGATTGCCGGCGATCAACGGGGACCAGTGCACGCAGAGCTGGACCGACAGCGCTTCTTCCGGCAACCATGAGTGGCTACTAGCGACGCGCGTTGATTATTCCTTTAGCGACAAGGATAAGATCTTTGGGCGTGTAAAATTCGACCGCGGAGTCCAGCCGACTTACACCGATCCGATTAATCCGGCTTTTGATACGTTTAGTACGCAGCCTCAAAACGAAGGCCAATTAAACTATACGCACGTCTTCGGCCCTACCGTGGTGAACAACTTCATCGGTTCGGTGCTCTATTATTCGGCGCTTTTCGGCAGCATCAACTCCGGCGCTCCCGCGCTTAACCTGATTCCCGGCAACTTAGCCTTTAGTGATGGCTCATTGACAAACCTGGGCTTCGGCGCAGGGCAAGGCGGATTTGCGAATGGCTTCCTTTTCCCGCAAGGACGCAACGTGACCCAGTGGGGACTGGTGGATGATCTCTCGATTACCCGGGGAAACCACTCTTTCAAAATGGGCGTAAATTTCCGGCGAGATGACATTAGCGATTTTACCGCGGCGCAATTAGCGGTCTATCCAGCAGTAAGTACTACGCTGCTTGGATTCGCCAATGACCAGGTTGCCAGCTCCACCCAGTTCAACTTCGCGAAGAGCCCTGACCAACCGGTGGCGTTCTATAGCTTCGGGCTGTATTTCCAGGACGAATTCCATGCAACGTCAAAGTTGAAAATGACCTTGACTCTAAGAGCTGACCGCAATTCCGGCGGCGTTTGCCAACATAACTGCGCGGGACTTCCTGCTACTCCCTTCAATGGCTTAGCTCATGGGGCTGACATTCCCTACAACCAGTCGTTCATGACCGGCAGTAAGACGATTATTCCGAGCAACGAATTGGTGGCGTTCCAACCTCGATTCGGACTGGCCTGGACTCCCTGGGGCAGCAAGACCGTGATCCGTACAGGAGTCGGGCTGTTCGCCGATCTATATCCCGGCACGGTTTTGAGCGGTATTGATACAAACTTTCCGCAGGTGAATCTGTGGACTGTTCCAGGTGGAAACCTGGCTTGGGACCTAAACTCGCCAGCTTCGACTGCCTTCCCGAACAGCGGAGTAGCTCTGGTGCAACAGTGCAACACCGCCTTTACGAACAACTACAACAATGGGGGCAGCTTGACCACTTTTCGAGCGACTCCCAATTTGCCCGCAGCTTGCGCAACCACGCCGACGCTGAATGACGTGAGCCGGAACCTCCAGAATCCAAAGTATGTGGAGTGGAACTTCGAAATTCAACATTCGCTAACTCCAAACACTATTTTTTCGGTCAATTACGTGGGCAACCGGGGCTATTCCGAACTATATTTCAACGACTACCTGAACGGATTCGGATTTGGCAATCTCCCTGCCACTGCCCCGGATCCTCGCGTAGGACGAGTGAACTTCCTACAGAGCGGAGCCGTCTCCAACTACAACGGACTGACCGTGTCGATCCAGGAGAATACCTGGCATGGATTGAGCGGCCGTTTCAGCTACACGTACTCCCATGCGCTGGATGAGTCATCGAATGGCGGAGTATTGCCGTTCAGCATCTTCTACAGTGTTTTGGGGCAGATTGATCCTTTCAATCTGCGGGCGAACTACGCCTCGGCGGACTACGACGCTCGCCATCAACTCAGTGCCAGCTACGTGTACGAGCTGCCGTTCAAGAGCGGCAATCGTTTGTTCAACGCGGCCATAGGTGGCTGGCAGCTCTCCGGAACAATGTTCTACCGCACGGGTTTCCCGTTCAGCGTATTTGACAATACAACGACGGGAGGCCTCTCCGCTAACAACCTGACCGGAGCGACAATTCTCTTGCAGCCCACTTTCAGCAAGAGAGATTTCTCCAACGTGAGTGCCTGTGTTGCAGCGCCCTGCTTCGGCATCGTCGGCGGCGTGAATCCGACCGCGCCATTCCTGTTCGAGCCCGCGACAAACTTCACTGGCGCGGTAGGCCGCAATGCCTTCCGCGGACCAGGCTTTCTGGCGGGAGATATGAGCCTGCGCAAGAACTTCCACGTTACAGAGCGTATCGGCTTCCAGCTGGGAGTGAACGCCTACAACTGGTTTAACCACGCGAATTACGGTGCGCCTTATCCAGGCACGGCGTTTGGCCGGCAATTCGGGCAAGTCCTGTTCACTGAGACACCGCCGACGTCTCCTTACGGAGCGTTCGCGTCCGCTGCAACCGACATGCGAATGGCGCAAATTACCGCCAAGCTCACTTTCTGATCTAAACGGCACAAAGGACATAAAAAGAGGGGTAGCTACATGGCTGCCCCTCTTTTTCTTTTCGCGCAGGTGGCGTTCGCGACCCGAAAACACGTCTCGGGTCTTTTTGTGCGATCATGCAGCCAACGAGGCCGCACTTGAAAAAAGGCAACTTTGTCAAAGAGATGGAGCGGCGATTCGTGGATTCTTTGCGTAAAGCGCCATGGTTTCGGCCTGGATTGAAATTGGCGGTTGGCGTTTCTGGAGGAGCGGATTCGCTGGCGTTGCTTACGCTACTGACGAGAATGCGGGCTGAGTTGGGCGTTGTGGCTAGTGCGGTTCACTTCAATCACAGGTTGCGGGGGAAGGCATCGGACGCGGACGAGAAATTTGTGGCGGCGCTGGCAGAAAAGCGTGGCGTCACGTTGCACGTTGGGCGAGTGGATGTGGCGGGAAAGGCTGCGCGTGAAAAAGCGAACCTGGAAGACGCTGGGCGACGCGCGCGGTATGGCTTCTTCCAGCGGCTGGCGGAGCAAGGAGTCGTAGACGTTGTGGCTACGGCACACACGATGGATGATCAGGCGGAGACGGTGCTGGCACATATTTTGCGCGGGACCGGGTTCGCGGGACTTGCTGGAATTCATCCGGCGGCGGGACACGTGGTACGGCCGCTGTTGACTTTTCGGCGCGAGGAATTGCGAAAGTTTTTGCGCGCGCAGAAACAGAACTGGCGAGAGGACGCGACAAACCGGGACACCGCCAGGGTACGCGCGAGGATGCGCAAAAAATTGTTGCCGCTGCTGGCGAAAGAGTTTAATCCAGCGGTGATTGAGCACGTTGCGGGGCTGGCGGCGCGAGCCCGGGAGCAGGCAGCTTTTGTAGAACAGCTATCGCGAACGCTTTTTGCGCAGCTGGTCACTCTGGATGGGAAAGTCGCGCGGATCGGAACCGCGGAATTGTTGAACCCTCTGAAATTTGCAGATGCGCAAGGGTGCGAAGTTCTGCGCGGGAAGCTGATTTTGGACATCGTCGGAAGAGTGAAGCAGCGGCGCGGACAGATTTCGTCCCAACACATCGCGGCAATTGTGCAGCTTGCCCAAAAGGAAGAGCGCGGCAAACGGCTACAGCTTCCCGGAGGCGTTGATGTATTGCGAGAAAAGGACGCGCTTTCATTTGCCTGGCGGCGGGAAAAAGCCGCCTTTTGACGGCAAAAGCCGGGGTAAGCACTTAGGGAACAATTTTTGATTTCTGCTTCACAACGATTGACTGCATTTCCGACAGGCGAGACACTATTAATAGAAGAGAGCGGCACGAGCGCCTGCGTGGGCCACCTGGGAACCGTTTTCGAATGCCATCAGGAGTGTGCGTGAGCGCAAAGCAACGATCTTCGTATTCAGCCAAACGCATTTCCGCGAGAATTGACGAGTTGGGCAAGCAGATTTCGCACGCGTATCGCGGACGTCGCGTGGATGTAGTGGTTACAATGGATCGTGGCTATGTGTTTGCCGCGGACCTGCTGCGCAATGTTGTTTCGCCGACGGTATGCCATTTCGTGCGGGCAGAAGTTCGCGACGTGCAGCAGGGGAAAAATGCGCGGCGCGAAGTTTTTTTCGGTTCGCGCCCGGATTTGAAGGGGCGAGACGTTCTGGTCCTGGACGCGGTAATGGACAGCGGCATCACTCAGGAATTTTTGTTGCGGCGCCTGGGCGAATCGCAACCGCGATCGTTGCGGCTGGCGGTGCTGCTGGACAAGACGGCGGGGCGGCGCGTGGCCCTGGAGCCGGATTACTTTGGCTTCCAAACGGCATCTAAGCAAGTGTGGGTTGGATACGGTCTGGCGGACGCCGGGGGCGAACGGCGGAATGAACGCGGGTTGACCCAAGGGAAACAGTGGCCGCGCAAGGCGAAGACGGCGTCTAATAATAAGAAGCGCAGCCGGCGATAGGGCGGCTCAGGAATTTTTGGGCGGGAATTTATAACGCAATTATCGGAATCAAGCGAGTGAGGCAATCGTGAATCCCAGTTCGACAGCAAAAACAATTTTATTTTGGCTATCCATCGTGTTGCTTGGGGTGATGCTCTGGAGGCTGGTCTCGGCAAACGGGCAGGCGACGCGCGAAGACACGCCAAGTTACAGCGAGTTTATGGTGCACGTGGACCAGGGGGACGTGAAGGAAGTAACGATGTACCTGGCGCCCAACAGCTATGAGATGCAGGGCGAATATGTAAAGCCGGCCAACAAAAAATTCCGCACCACAATCTTCAAAGAGGATGCTCCCAATCTGACCAAACAGCTGCGCGAAAAACAGGTCGCAATTAACGTAAAGGAAGTGCGCAGCGGCGATTGGCTGATCATTCTTTTAAACGCGCTGCCATTGCTGCTGCTAGTGGGTTTCTGCCTGTTCCTGATGCGGCAAATGCAGGCGGGCGGAAATAAAGCGTTGAGCTTTGGAAAATCACGGGCGCGCTTACTTTCCGCGCAGCAGAAAAAGGTCACTTTCAAGGATGTTGCCGGCACCGACGAAGCCAAGGAAGAACTGCAGGAAATTATTGAGTTTTTGAAGGACCCCCAGAAGTTTCAGAAGCTGGGCGGGCGTATTCCCAAGGGCGTGCTGCTGGTCGGGCCTCCGGGAACGGGCAAGACTCTGCTGGCGCGGGCCATCGCGGGCGAAGCCAATGTGCCGTTCTTCTCGATTTCCGGTTCGGACTTCGTGGAAATGTTTGTCGGCGTCGGCGCGAGCCGCGTGCGCGATTTATTCGAACAGGGCAAGAAGAATGCGCCCTGCATCATTTTCATTGACGAAATTGACGCGGTCGGACGGCACCGCGGCGCAGGTTTAGGCGGCGGTCATGACGAACGCGAACAGACCTTGAACGCGTTGCTGGTGGAAATGGATGGATTCGAATCGAACGAAGGTGTGATCCTGATCGCCGCAACTAACCGGCCGGACGTGCTGGATCCGGCGTTGCTGCGTCCTGGAAGATTTGACCGCCGCGTAGTTGTGGCACGACCAGACGTAAAAGGCCGCGAAGAAATTCTTCGCGTGCACACACGCAAGAAGCCGATTGCAGACGATGTGGATCTTTCGATTATCGCGCGCGGCACGCCCGGATTCTCCGGCGCCGATCTCGAAAGCCTGGCCAACGAAGCAGCTTTGTGGGCAGCACGGCAGAATCGCAAATTCATCCTGATGGCCGACTTCGAAATGGCTAAGGACAAAGTCTTGATGGGAGTGGAGCGCAAATCCCTGATTTTGTCCGACGAAGAAAAAAAGAACACTGCGTATCACGAAGCGGGGCACGCGATTGTGGCGGCGATGACTCCGGGTGCAGATCCGGTGCACAAAGTTACGATTATTCCGCGTGGCATGGCGCTGGGCTTGACCATGCAGCTGCCGACCGACGACAAACATTCCTACACCAAGGAACATTTGGAAGGCATGCTCGCCGTGCTGATGGGCGGCCGTACCGCGGAAGAAATGTTCCTCGGGCACATCACCACTGGCGCCGGAAATGACATCGAACGCGCGACCGACATTGCGCGCAACATGGTCTGCGAATGGGGCATGAGCGAACTCGGCCCGTTGGCGTTCGGCAAAAAGGAAGAAGCGATTTTCCTGGGCCGCGAAATTGCCCAGCATCGCGACTTCAGCGAAGCCACTGCCGTCGATATTGACAAGGAAGTGAAGCGCATCGTCAACATCGCTTACGAAAGCGCGAAAAATATTCAGAATACCCATCGCGACGTGCTCGAGCGCATCGCACAGGGACTACTCGAACGCGAAGTGCTGGACGCCCTCGAAGTGCGCATGTTGATTGAAGGCAAACCGCTGCCGGAGAAGGTGCGGACGCCTCCACCGCAGCCGCCGCAGGGCGCACCAGCAACCGATCCCAAAGTCACGCGGCCGGAACTTCGGCCGGCGCCAGGCTTCACTCGCGGAGACTCACCAGCCAAGGCGTAAATTTAGACGGCCAAAACGGCCGTAACCGTGGCAACCAGGGGCGCGATTTATCGTGCCCCTGCTTTTTTGCTGCGCGGGAGTACAATAGCTTTATGGGACTGAAAGACGGCGAAAATCTGAATGTGACGTGCCCGTGCTGCCAGGCCAAGCTGGTTGTTGATCCGGTGTTTGGCGCGGTGCTGTCGCACGAAGCGCACGTAAAGCCAGGGCCCGATGTGGACCTGACGCAGGCCGCTAGCATTCTGGAAAAACAGAAACAGTCGCGTGAAGATAAATTCGCGGATTCGTGGTTTCAAGAAACGAACAAGGAAGACATCCTGGCGAAGAAGTTCGAAGAACAGATGAAGAAAGCCAAGGACGCCCCTGTGGGAAAGCCCATCCGCGATTTCGATTTGGATTGAAAACAAGTGAGTAGAAAATAGTGAATGGTGAGTCCTTGCCCGTTGCGGTTCGCGAATCGTGCCGCCGCCCTTAGATGATCCACAGAAAAACATTTCAATTACGCTTGCGCTCGGGGTTGCTGCGTCTCGGGGAGCGTACCCTGGTGATGGGTGTGCTGAATGTGACGCCGGACAGTTTCTCCGATGGCGGCAAGTTTTTTGACGTGAAGCACGCGGTGCGACACGCGCTGGCAATGCAGCGCGACGGCGCGGACATCGTTGATATTGGCGCGGAGTCCACGCGACCGGGGTCGCTGGCGATTTCCGCGGCGGAGCAATTGCGGCGCCTGCTGCCGGTGCTAGAGGCGCTACGCGGCAAACTGACGATTCCCATTTCCGTGGATACGCAGAAGTCCGCAGTGGCGCAACTCTCGCTGGGAGCGGGCGCCGAAATTGTTAACGACATTTCGGGTTTGCGCAGCGATCCAGAGTTGGCAAGCGTTGCAGCAAAGTACGGCGCGCCGCTGATCCTGATGCACATGCGCGGAATGCCGCGGACCATGCAGAAGGGCCCTTTTGCCCGCGACGCGATGCGTGACGTTATGAGCGGACTACGAAAATCAATCGCGGCTGCAAAAAAGTTTGGCGTGAAGCAATCGCAGATCGTGATCGATCCGGGCATCGGGTTCGGCAAAAGCTGTTCGCAGAATTACGAATTGCTTGCCCAGCTGCCGCAACTCGCCAAGCTTGGCCATCCACTGATGGTCGGCACTTCGCGCAAGGGCTTTCTAGGCGCGACGTTGGCAAAGAATGGAAAACCCGCACCTGCAGCAGAACGCATCTTTGCGACCGCTGCCACAGTGGCAGCAAGCATTTTGAACGGCGCGCACATCGTCCGTGTCCACGACGTCGCGGAAATGAAACAGGTCGCTCTGACCATGGACGCGCTGCTCCGCGCGAATACGTCACAGCGATAGCGCAATCGCCGATATGAACTCTCTACAAGTCTCGAAAGGACTGTCGCGCTATACTTCACGGGCCCATTGCCGAGGCATAGTCCATAAACCGAATTTCTAGCGGAGTCCGCGTCAGATGCAATCACAGGTAAAATCATCTTTTCTTTTTATTTTGGCGGCGCTATTTTCCGCGCCGGCACTCTTCGCGCAATTGCCGCCGGTTAAGGTTGATCCGCTGCGTCCGGCGCCGGGAACCGCCGCGTGCGCGGCGACCGAAACATCTTCATGCGCTGCAGCAGCAGCAAAACTGTTGCCACTGATTCTGGGCGATTCGCCGATGATCGAAAATCTCCGGCGCCTTACCGATGAAGTCGGCGGCCGCGTGACGGGCACGCCGGAAATGGCGAAGGCCGTGCAATGGGGCGTGGCTGGATTTCGCGCGGCAGGTGTGAATGTGCACACAGAAAAATACAGCCTGCCGGTCACGTGGAAAGAAGGCGCAACGCGACTGACAATTACCCAGCCGGTCACCAGTGGTATGCAACTACACGCGGTCTCCGAAGGCTGGGCACCAGCTACGCCGCGCGATGGAATCGAAGCCAGCGTCATCGATATCGGTGATGGCACCGACGCGGATTTTTCGCGCACGGGAAACATCAAAAACGCGATCTTGCTGGCGCACGGTGAAATCGGCTCAACGTGGCCGGATCTTTTTAACGAATACATGCGTCCGCCCGCGATCATCGCGCGAGCGGTAAAAGAAGGCGCGGCCGCGATCTTATGGACTGGAGCGCGCGAACGCTTGCTGCTTTATCGCCACACCAACTCGCTCAACGGCGAAATCGACAGAATCCCTCAAGCGGTGGTGGCACGCGAGGACGCGCTGAAACTAGCGCGGCTGGCCGCGGCAAATCAGGGAAAAGTTCGCGTGAAACTTTCGCTGCCCAACGAAATCGGCGGCCCAATCGAGCAGGAAAACGTCGTCGGCGAAATACGCGGCTACGAAAAGCCGGATGAAATCGTCATTCTCGGCGCGCATCTGGATTCCTGGGAACTGGGTACCGGGGCTCTCGATAACGGCTGCAACGCAGCGCTGGTGATTGAAGCGGCGCGCGCGATCAAAGCAACTGGCCTGGTCCCAAAACGCACCATCCGTTTTATTTTGTTCAGCGGCGAAGAGCAAGGCACCATGGGCTCATTCGCCTATGTCAAATCTCATGCAAGCGAACTCGATAAAATCCGCGGCGTGATTATCTTCGACTCCGGCAGCGGACGCATTCCCGGCTATTCGCTGGGCGGTCGGCGCGACACGGAAGCGGGCCTGCGCCAAATCTTGAAGCCGCTTGACGCATGGGGCGTGACGCAACACACCGCCGACGCTTCATTCGGCACTGACAATTTCGATTTCCTCCTTCAGGGCGTGCCAACATTCGTCGCCAACAATGAAATAGCAAACTATCTGGCAAACTATCACGCAGCGTCGGACACCTTCGACAAAGTAGATCAACGAGAATTGAAGCTGAACACGGTGATTGCGGCGTTGACTGCCTGGGGCATTGCTGACCGCTCCGAACCGCCAGGCAAACGCCTCTCGCGCGCGGAACTCGACACGCTGGTCAAAGAGACAGGTCTGGACGAACAGATGAAGATCTTGGGTTATTGGGAGCAATGGCAAAGCGGCACGCGAGGCCGCAAGCCTTAGGCGATATAATAGAGCTGTGAACCCCGCGTCCCCAATGACGGGCTCTGCCGCGCCAAAAGTCTCTGCAGGCGGAAAAATTCTTGCCGTGGACTACGGCCGCGCGCGGATTGGCCTAGCCATCGCCGAGTCGCTGCAAGGCATCGCGCAGCCGCTCAGCACGCTAAAACGCGTCAATCGCAACGAAGATATGCGCCGGCTGCGCGAACTGGTCCGCGACAACGCGGTGAAACTAATTTTGGTCGGACTTCCACTGCGCCTCGATGGCGCGCACGGCGAAATGGCCGCGGAGACGCAGCGCTTCGCGCAACGCATGCGCAAGCAGGTTGGCGTTGCCGTCGAAATGGCTGACGAACGGCTGACCAGTTGGGAAGCCGAACGCCTGCTGGAGGAAGAGTTCGGCCGCAAGTCCAAGCAGATTGACGGCGCCCCCAAGAAAAGAGACGCGTCGAAGTTCACGGTGGACTCCGTGGCCGCGACGATTATTCTTCGCGAATATCTGGAACGCCATAATCCCGAACGCGATAACAACGCTGCACTGAGGAGCGCTAAATGAAATTTCTAACGAAGCTCTTCTTGCTGGTCTTATTGGTCGCGGCCGGCGCCACGGTCTACGCATGGTACGCGATCGAAAAACCGTTCGGTGCATACTCAGGTGAAGGCATTTTCGTTGACGTTCCGCACGGCGCCTCAAGCCGCAACGTGGCACGGCTCCTTGAAAAGAACGGCGTGATTCGCAATGCCATCGCATTTGAAATTTACGCACGCAAACATCCGCGTCGCACTTTGCAGGCCGGGGAATACCATTTCGATCATCCAGTCAGTGGCAAGGATGTTTTCTGGTCGCTCGCAAACGGCAACGTGTACGAGCGGCCATTCACGGTACGCGAAGGTGAAACGATGTACGAAATCGCGCGCGAATTGCAGGACGGAAAATTCGTATCCGCCGATGATTTTCTGGCCGCCGCAAGAAATCCGGAAATGATTCACGACCTGGCTCCGCAGGCCAAGACGCTGGAAGGCTTTTTGTTCCCTGCAACGTATCATTTGCCACGCCATCCGGCTGCCAACGAATTGGCTGCGCAAATGACGCAGAAATTTCGCGAGGAATGGTCGCAAATTGTGCCAGCGGGCTCCGACAAAACCGGCCAGTCGACGGGACGTCCTTTGCTCTCGACCATTACCCTGGCCTCACTGGTCGAAGGCGAGACGCCAAAACCAGAGGAACGCCCGATCGTCGCGGGCGTGTTTGAAAATCGCCTGAAAAAGGGCATGTTGTTGCAGTGCGATCCGACGGTGATCTATGCATTGGAGCAGCAAGGCCGCTACAATGGCTCGCTGAACGGCAAGGATCTGCACGAAGACTCGCCGTACAATACTTACATGCACGGTGGGTTGCCCCCTGGGCCGATCGGAAATCCCGGCGAGATTTCGCTGCGCGCGGCGTTGGCGCCAGCGGACACACCATATCTATATTTTGTCGCAAACACCCAGGGCGGCCATTTTTTCAGCGCTACGCTGGAGCAGCACAACCAGAACGTGAACCGTTATCGCCGTATGCTGGCGGGCTTGCCTGCGGATCCTCCGCCCGCGCAAGCCGCGCATAACAAGTCACAGGGAAAGAAGCACCGAGGCTCAGGACGATGACAGAAGCACTTGAAACTAAAAAGGCCATGATTTTGCGCGCCGCCGCAGCGATTGACGCGGACAAATGGACCGCCGCGGAAATTGACCAGCTGCGCAGAAAACTTCTCGCGGATCATGGCGCGGAAGGTAAAACGGGTTCCGACTACATTGCGGACGTGCTGCAATCGGCGGGATGGAAAGTAGTCTTGACCGCGCAGGAAGAGGCCGAAGACCAGTTCGAAGAGGAATTCGAAGACCTGCTGCACTTCAAAACGCTGGATGATGCGGAAGTCAGTTTGATGCGGCTGGATGAGTTACTGCGCCGCTTCAAGGCGCACGGAGAAAATGCAGCGGCGGAACGGGTGATGGAAGTCGGCCGGCTTGGCAAGCGCCGCGCGGAAATGATTTCCCGCAATCACAAAGTGGAAGCGCACAAACGCGCGGAAAAAGAGGAGATTGCCAGCTGGTTCCGTATCTGGCTGGAAAATCCAGATGCGTTTTTTGACTGGCTGGATGTGCGCAAACAGACTCCCGAATTCCGCGAGAAATTTCCCAAGCTGGAAGAAGAAGAATGATGAGCGGCGGCCCAGCAAACGGCGGGGCGGCGAAGGGCGCTCTCGATCTTCCCGCGTTCTCATTGGATGTACAGGCGCTTGATCTCGGCGCGGACGTGAAAGCCGTTAGCCTGGAAATTCTGCAGACAGAAAGCCGCGAACCAGTGCGCGGAAAGCAAGCCATGGATTTCTGGTCGGCGGTTTTCCCTTTGCTCACCGCAGGTGAGCCCTTTGTGCTCGATTTTTTCAGCCACCTGGAACGCGTCCGCGATTTCTGCGCAGCGAAAAAGATTGCTTTCCGCGACGCGGGTACCCGCTGCGTCGTGATTCCTCAACCGACACAGGAACAGCTGCAGCAACTCTTCGAACGCTTCGAAGCGGAAACTTTCGGCGTTCGCGCCGGAGACCGCGTAAATGCGGACGATGTAGCGCTTACCGGCGAACTTTCGCAATACGGCCTCGACGCTTACCAAGTAGCCTACCAGCGCTATTCTTTTTGCGCAGTGTGCGAATTTGAGGACGGCTGGGTCACGCTGCTCAGCGAAAATATCTGGTCCACCGAAGTAATCCGCCGCGTACGTCCCGCCGCAAAGACTTTCGATGTGTATATCTCGCGCCCGCAGTAGCCCAAGCCTAGCTTTTGGTGCTGCGTGGTTTCGATCCACGGCGCTTCAAGACCATTCATCAGATATTCAACCAAACTACATGGTTCCCCTGATGTTATCGGCAGTTCACAGCGGCCTAATCTGCGGATAGCCCCTCATCCGGCACGCCGGAAAGGGACGAAATTAAAATACAAGGAAGGGAAGAACATGTCGAAGAAAGCGGCAGAGCATCATCACAAGGCAGCCGAACATCACGAACACGCGGCGCGCCATCACCGGGAAGCTGCGAAGCACCACGAAGCGGGACGGCACGAAACTGCCGGGCATCACGCCCATCTGGCCCATGGTCACCACAGCCATGCAACTCACCATGCGGGCGAAGCGTCGAAGGCGCATATTGAGGACCACGGCAGCTCCAAAACCGCCAACGCTTAATCTGAAAAAAGCAAAGTAAGGAGGTGAATTCGCTCGTGTATCCGGCCCAATTGGGCCGGATCTTTTTTTGTGAAAAACTCAGGGTGTGGCTGCTGGATTGCTATAATTGAACGCAAGCGTGCACAATTTGCGGATGAGCAAACGAAATTTATGGATGGCAGTGGCGACACTGACGGCCATCTCCGGCGGTTGCGGCGGCGGCACCACGGTTATAAAGAAGCAAAATATTCCCGGGGCGGCGCGTCCGGTCGCGAGGGTTGCAACACGCGAGCAGCTTCTTGAGAAGTACGATATGTTTGCCTCAAGCGTGAAATCTCTGAACGCGACTGTCGAATTGAAGACTACCGCCGGCTCGCAATATTCGGGACTTATCCAGGAATACCACGAAGTAAAAGCATTTCTGCTGGCCGCGCGACCCGCGAATGTTCGCATGGTTGGACAGGCGCCGGTGATCGGCAAAACGATTTTTGATATGGCCAGCGACGGCAAAGAGTTCCGCATATGGCTGCCGACAAAAAATAAATTTCTGCTTGGCGAGGTCGGCTTGGAACGGAATAGCGAGAAGCCGTTGGAAAATTTACGTCCGCAACATCTGCTGGACGCGCTGCTGTGGCCGGAAATCCGCAAAGAGGAGACCGTGCTGATCGAGGAGTTCAATGATGAGGCTTCGCGCTATTACGTGCTGACCGTGCTGCGTGGCGGCTACACCACGGAAATCTACCGCAAAATCTGGTTCGATCGCGCGGACCTGAATGTGGTTCGCTTGCAGGCGTACGGACCCAAAGGCGTACTTCTCTCCGACGTGCATGTGTCGGATTGGCAGCCGCTGAACGACACACCGACTGCTACGTCCGCTTCTGCCAACGGCCCGCAAAGTTTCCCTCGCGCGATTCGCATTGACCGCCCGCATGACGATTACCGACTCGATCTACAAATCACAAAAATCGATCCTAACCTAGACCTGGGACCAGATCGCTTCCAGCTTACTCAGCCGCCGAATTCGGATCTGGTGCGTGTCGATTCAAGCGCCAATTCGAAACAGCCTGCCACGGACCCACATCCATGATGGGCGAATTGATTTTTCGCAACCTGGTACACCGTCCGGCTCGCACCTTTATCGGCATCCTCGCCATTTCCGTCGAGGTTGCGCTGGTAGTGCTGATCGTTGGCCTGACGTCCGGTCTGCTGACGGAAACCGCCAAACGCATCGAAGGCATCGGCGCGGACATCATGCTGCAGCCGCCAGGCGCGTCCTACATTCTTGGTTTTAGCAACGCGCCGATGCCCATAAAAATCGCGGACAAGTTGCGGGAGTTGAAGTACGTGCAGGCCGTCGCGCCGACTTTGTTGCAATTTAATTCCACCGGCGGCGTGGAAGTGGTTTACGGCATTGACCCCGAATCTTTCCGTGAAGTTACCGGCGGATTTGTTTTTCTTTCCGGCCATGACATGCAGGCGCCGGACGATGTCTTGGTCGATGACTGGGCCGCGCGCGCCAAGCATCTGAAAGTCGGCGACACCTACAATCTGTTCAACAACAACTGGCACGTCGCAGGAATCGTCGAACACGGCAAAGGCTCGCGCGTTTTCGTCCCCATCACGACGCTGCAAGATCTCATCGGCGCGCACGACAAGGCCTCCATTTTCTTCGTCAAGTGCACACGTCCCGAACACGCCGAAGACGTCATGGAAGATATGCGCAAGCCGGATAATTTTCCAGGCTACACGGTTCGCCCGCTGAAAGATCTGCTTTCCTTGATGACCTCGACAAATATTCCCGGCCTGCAAGTTTTCATTGACGCCATGATCGCGCTGGCCGTTTCCATCGGCCTGCTGGTGATTTTCCTTACCATGTACACCACGGTGATCGAACGCACCCGCGACATCGGCGTACTGAAATCTCTTGGCGCGAATCCGCCATTCATTATTCGCGCTCTGCTCATGGAGTCGGCCTTGCTCTGTCTCGCCGGAATCGCTGGAGGCGTCGCGCTCAGTTACGGTGTGCGGGCCGCATTTATTGCCGGCTTTCCCACACTTTCAATCTTAATCACCCCAGGATGGGTAATCCGTGCGGGTCTTATCGCTTTGTTTGGCACCATCGTCGGCGCCAGTTATCCCGCGTGGGTGGCCAGCCGCAAAGACGCCGTCGAGGCTCTAACCTTTGACTAGAAATGTACATTCAAAGCGTTTCCGCCGCACCGCCGCGCGAATTTAAGCACTGAGCCTCGCTAGGCTCCGGTGGGAATCGCGGCTACAATACCAGCGCCGCAATCTGCGTTGCAGAGCGCAGCGGGACAGGGGTCAGAAAAGCGCAGCTTGGAACCAATACTCCAGACCGAAAATCTTTGGAAGCTTTACCACGCCGGCAAAGTCGAAGTTCCGGCGCTGCGTGGTGTCAACTTCGCTGTGCAGCCCGGCGAATCCGTCGCGGTGATGGGCCCTTCGGGCTGCGGCAAGTCTTCACTGCTTTACGTCATCGGCGGATTGGCGCAGGCTTCGCGTGGCAAGGTGCTGGTAGATGGCAACGATTTAACCGAAATGCGTGATTCAGAGCGCACCAAGCTCCGCCGCAGCAAAATCGGTTTCGTGTTTCAGCGTTTCAATCTGCTTCCAACGCTTACCGCTCGCGGTAACATCGCCATTGCCCAATACATTCACGGCGACGGTTTTGATCCGCATCGCTTCGCCGTGGTCACCAAGATGCTCGGCCTCGAAGGCCGCCTCGCTCACAAGCCTTCTGAAATGTCCGGTGGCGAACAGCAGCGCGTGGCCATCGCGCGGGCCATCATCAATGAGCCCAAAATCCTGCTCGCCGACGAACCCACCGGCAATCTGGACACGAAAAATTCCGAAATTGTACTGGAAATGCTGCGCCGCCTGAACAAAGATCTCGGCCAAACCGTGGTAATGATTACCCACAATCCCGAAGCCACGGTTTATTTCGATCGCGTTGTGCACATGCGCGATGGTGTTATCGTAGATGGAGTTCCGGCGGACTGAAATGGCATCTCCCAGTCAATTTTTTTCGCGAATTTTTTTCTGGTCTTACGAACGCGGCTCGTGGCAGTACGACCTGGCCGTCATCGCCATTCTGGTCTTCGTACTGCTCACCCCCGGCCGCTGGTTTCACGATCAGCCGACGCGCGAAGTGCCAACTGCCTCCGCGCAGATCGAACTTCTCAATGAGTCCGGCAACCAGCAAACTTACAAAGTAGACGCCCGCATCCTCACACCGCCCGAACAGATGCCGCAATTGCAAAACGAACTGCACCGCTCATTACAAAAAGCGCAGTCCTCGCTGCAGAACGGCCGCTTCGAAATTACTAACGTGGAAGCAGTACGCGACGCGCAAGGCGCGGTCATCGCCTATCAGGTCACTCTCCACAAGAAGTAGATATTTGGGCCCGTGGCGGTTCTCTCAACAAGCCAACGGGTCGTCATTCCGAGCCTGCCTGCGCGGGCAGGCGAAGCGACCGAAGGTTCCGACCCTGTCGGAAGGAATCTCTCCCCTCCCATCGCTCTACTCGAACATCCCTAGCGGAGCCCGATGCAGAGAGAAACTCTGCGCGTCGAAAATACGTCTTACCAACTGTGTTACGATCAATTCAGCACATATTTCTGTCGAATCCGCGGCGGATGGAATTCACTTTGACCAGATTGACTGGCTTTCTTTTGAGTTTGGTTTTCGCTACGCCGTTTTGCCTCTCGCCAGCCTCTCGCCCTCAGAAATGGACCGCTGATTCCGTACTCAACATGATGGACGCCGGCGCCCGCGACTTCCGCACCCTAACCGCCAGCATTGAAAACATCAAGTACACCGCAGTGGTGAAGGACACCTCGACCGAGTCCGGCCAGATGTGGTTTCGCAAAAAAGACGAAAAGATGCGCATTGATTTTTCCAAGCCCGATCCACGCACCATTCTGCGCTCCGGCGATTCCCTTTCCATCTATACGCCAAAAATCAATCGCGTCGAGGAATACAATCTTGGTAAGAATCGCTCGCTGGTCGATCAGTATGTGCTTCTGGGTTTCGGCTCACGCAGCGACAGCGTGAAAAAAAGCTACACCGTGGCTTTCGTCGGCGAAGAGGAACTCGACGGCAAAAAAACTTTGCTGCTCGAGCTGGTTCCCAAGTCCGACGACATTCGCGCGCAAATCAGCAAAATTCATATGTGGATTGACGAATCAGCCTGGCTGCCCTTGCAGCAAAAATTCTTTGAATCCGGTTCGGGCGATTATTTCATTTTTCATTACAGCGACATCAAGAAAAACCTGAAGATCGACGACTCCAAGTTCAAGGCCGATTGGCCCAAGAACGCCACCAAAATTAAACCCCGCGGCTAGCCACGCTTCGAAAATAATAATAATGATGGTGTTGTCAGCCGTCATTCCGAGTGCAACGAGGAATCTCTCTTCTCCTCGATTGCGGCCGCCGGGGGGGGAAATTCCCCGTTGGTCCTTACGCCCGCTCCCGCTCCAACAACGTCTCTTTCCGCGAAAGTCCCCATCGATACCCGGCAAGATTCCCATCCGCGCGCACCACCCGATGGCACGGCACCACAATCGAAACAGGATTCCTGGCGCAAGCTCGCGCTACTGCCCGCACCGCTCGCGGTTTTCCGACCGCTCGTGCAATCTGGCTGTAGGTCCTCGTGGTCCCGCGCGGAATTTTCTGTAACTCCTGCCACACACGACGCTGAAATGCCGTAGCCTGCAAGTCCAGCGGTAGTTCCCGCCGCGGCGCGCTGCCTTCCACACGCGAGACAATCTCTTCCACCCATTGCGTAAACGCGCCATTCGCTGACGAAATTTCGGCGCGCGGATATTCGTCGCGCAATTCTTTCACCAACCTTGCGCCTCCGTCGCCTAGATACACCGCCGACACGCCCCGCTCCGTAGCCGCTACCAGCACTTCTCCTAACGATGACTTCGCCGTCGTATATTGAATCTTCATTCCTTTTCCTCCTTTTTGATATGTCGCGGGCGTCATGCCCAGATGCGCGTCACTGCGTTCGTAAACACGACTGGCCGATCCGTATCCCGTTGCATACAGTGCATCAGTTATGCTGCTTCCAGCGTGCAATAACTTTTTAAACTTCTCCAAACGCAGCGCCGCCGCCAGCTCTTTTGGCGTCAGTCCGGCTTGTTGACGAAATGCCCGGCGCAGCGCGTCAGTCTTGACGCCAATTTTTCCGGCCAACGCCGCAACATTTACGGAGTCATCCAAATCACTTTGCAAAACTTCTGCCGCGCGTTGCACGATTCGGACCGCCGCGGGAATTTCATTGGGCTTGCATCGCCGGCAGGGGCGAAATCCTTGCAGTTCCGCATCGTGCGTCGTGGGAAAAAATAGAGTGTTTTTTCGCAGCGGCCGTCGCGCCGGGCAACTCGGCCGGCAATAAATCTGCGTCGACTTCACAGCAAAAAAGAAAGCTCCGTCCGCCCGCCGATCGCGTGCCAGCGTCGCTTGCCAGTAGCGCGCTTGCGCCGTTGGTGAAACTGTATTTTCACTCGCCCGTATTGCCGTTCTCATTATCTCCACCATGGCCAAAGTTAACGCAACGTCTGTCAATGCGCTATCCGGAATCGGCGCTCAAATAAATAAAGCTCTTTCGAAGGTTTCGTTATGCTTCCCCGGGGGCTGGCAAGATATCCGCTGCCCTCCGCGCGTCGCGATGCGGAGCCGTAATCACCAATACTACCGCGGTTAAGATCACCGCCGCAGCCAGCAGGGTTCTTGGCGTCAACGCCTCCCCGCCCAGCAGCCATCCAATGATCAGCGCAACGATCGGATTCACGAATGCGTACGTTCCCACCCGCGCCGCCGTGCTCTTCTTCAAAATATAAAGATACGCCGTGAATCCAATGCACGAGCCGAAGACGAACAGATACCCGACCGCCATCCACGCCCGCAATGGCGCTGCCGCAGGATGAAATCGCCCAAGCTCTCCCCCGAAAAACGCTGCTACCCACAAAGCCGCGCCGCCGCACAATCCTTGCATCGCTACACCCAGCATCGGCGAACTCGGCAGCGTCCCGTGCTTCGAATAAAGTGATCCGCATGCCCAGGCCAGCGACGCCGCGATCAGCACTGCCGCGCCGATCGGATTTACTCGGCCGGATAATCCCAATCTCGCCGGTCCAACCAGTATCACCATTCCCGCGAAACCCAACACAATTCCGAATAGAACCCGCGCCGACGGCTTATGCCCTCCCGGCCGCACCCAATCGACGATCACCATCCACAGCGTTACCGTAGCTACGAGTAGCGCGGCTATCCCCGATGGCACTGTCTGCTCGGCCCAGCACACTCCGCCATTCCCAACCATCAGCAGCAGCACCCCAGTGATCGCCGCCGTTCTCCAATGCTCCGCGGTAGGCCGGATGCCCGTTCGCCAGCGCAAAAGTGGGTACAACATCAACCCCACCGAGAGGTGCCTCATCCCAGCCAGGATCAGAGGCGGAAACGATTCGACACCAATTCTCATGGCGAAAAACGTTGCGCCCCACAAAACGTACACCAGGCCAAAACTCAAGACGAGAGCGCCAGTCGGCGAGGAACTATGCGGCGGCCGTGCGCCGCCATTCACGATCCGACCCTCGATGGGAGCGGGTTCTTCCGGGGAGTTGTAGGTCCAGCGGGGCACGTAACCTCCACTTTAAAGTCGCAGCAAACCATGGTCGAGCGCCAATTTGATTCTCATACCTGAAAGGTTTAGAGGCTCGCAGAGGCCGAGAATTGAGCCTGTCATCCAGCCGCAACTGAGCCTCTGACCTACCATCTAAGCCCTCACAAAAACGGCCGTCATTCCGAGCAGCGAGGAATCTCTCTTCGAGTGGCGCGGTGTTCGCCGAGCAGTCCGGGTGTTCTCATCAATCGTTGTGCGTTATGACGCCGTCGCAATCCCGCCGTACTTCTGGTACTACTACAACCAACTGTTTGAAGTTAAGACACTTCTCACGTTTTCCACAGGTTGACTCTTACCCCGCCGAAGTGACATCCTCTCGATCCGTTTCGATATAAGGTTTTCCGCATCTTCGAGAATTGCTACAGTCCTTGTATCTCGCACGTTCGTAAAGCTTTCGGGCCAAAAGATAGGGCATCTTTCTGAGGGTGAGATGAACGCAGTGAATCATGCCGTAAAGCTAGCTCCGTCGCTATCCGTTTCCGTCGGTCAAACTGCGGTGCGTGGTCCCCAGCCCGTTCTCGCTCTAGCACTAGCCGCAGGCGCAGTGACCGCGCCAGCAGCGATCCCGGTATTAGTGCCTCCACGCGTGCCGACGCTTCGCGTCATGCCGCTGCAGCCAGTGAACCGAATGCGGCGGTTCGCCCGCGTGCCGACTCACGCCGTCGGCATTTTTCCAGAGCAACGCGAATATCCAAGAGCGTCCCTCCGCCTGCCCCTGCGCCTCCGCGGAGTAGCCGGCTGCCCTGAAGATTTTCCGATTACTCTGGTCACGCGCGACATCAGCTCCACCGGTGTTTTCTTCCTCTGCCCGCGCAAACTGCCTCTCGAAACCGTCGTCGAACTGGAAGTGGTCCTGGTCAGCCGCCCTATGGGCCGCGGAAACGTGGTCATCGTCAGCAAAGCCCGCGTCACCCGCCTCGAACCCGCCGCCATGCCCGGTTGGTTCGGAATTGCCGCCTCCTTCGACGAACTGGAATTCGATCGCGACGACAACGTCCCCGCTGACCACACCTGCGCCTAATTCATGAGCTCTCCTTTCGGAGCGGTATGTAGCAGCGGCTTTACGCCGCTTTTCTTTCTTTTCTTTCTTTTCTGTCTTTCTTTCGTGACCATTCCTACTCGCCCTGAGTCTCGAAGGGGCTGTGCTCTTCCCTCGGCGTAACCAATCCTAAAAGCTTTACCGCAAGCTTAAACGACTCCGTGATTCGACTCCGAACGTAATACCGCCCTTCAGGGCGGCTCAGTTCCCACGTCCGCACCGCTAACTCTCTGCAGTAAGTCCGCGTAAATAAATAAAGGTGTCAACCTATCTTTATCCTTTGACGCTGTGGGGACTGATGAGGTCTGATGACATAGTTCCATTCGCCATGAAACCTATCAGCTTGAAGATTAATGCCCTTCATTTCTTCCTTGGTGACTTTGCGGCCGGTTGGATATTTGCGGCGGTCCAATCGGCATGTCACTTTCAGTCCTTTAGCAGTCGTCGTCTTGGCAATGAGATGGACGACGGTTTCGTAATCTCGCAGTGGTTCGCCGCGCCAATTCGATGAGATGAAGGAAAAAAGGCGGTGCTCGATCTTGTTCCACTTGCTCGTCCCAGGTGGAAAATGACAGACCGAGATGGGCAGGCCTGTTACATCCGCGAAGGTCTGCAACTCCAGTTTCCACAGGCGCAACCTCCAGCCATTGCTCCCCCCGCCGTCGGCGGTAATCAGGATCTTCGTTGCCGCCGGATAGAGCCGTTTGCCTTCCTGGCGCCACCATCCCCGGATGGACGCCACGGCAAACGCTCCGGTGTCGTGATCGGTCCCGACATTGACAAACCCGGTGTTGCGCCCGATGTCGTAGATGCCATAGGGATAGGCACGCGGCACGTCGGGCGTGGGAAAATCGTGCCCGCGAACCTTCCTCGGCCGTTTTGCTGGAAGCCATTGCTGGCCGGCGTTCTCGTAGTTGCCGATGAGTTCTTTCTTCTTGGTATCCACCGAGATCACCGGGCTGCCCTGCGCCAGGCATCTTTTCACCGCGGCATTGATGTGCCGAAATTGCGCGTCGCGGTCCGGATGGTCTCGTCCTTCCTCCGTCTTCCGGTTGCTCTGGAGACTGTAGTTGAGACCGTGTAGAAGCTGAGCGACCTTCGCATGGCTGACCGCATGTTCGTGCCCACCCAACTCTTTCGCAATCGCCCGCGTGCTCTTACAAATCCAGCGCAGCGCCGATTCCGGGTCGCCCCGTGTTTGATGATCGATCATCTCCTCCAAGGTATCCACGAGCCGCGGGTCCGACACCGTAATGAGTTTGCGTCCGGCTCCGGGGCGGCGGATGCGACCTTCCACTAACGCGGAACCCTCTTCGATATCACGGATGCCTTTGTAAATCGCTTTGCGCGACAGTCCGCACGCACGGCGGACCAAACTCACTCCCCCATAGCCCAAAGCCTTTGCTTCACTAGCCGCCATGAGACGCCGCGTGCGTTCGTCCAACAATGGCCACACAGAATGGAATTTAGTAGTCAGCTCGGCAAGACTGTCCATGCTCAGGCAGCATAACAACGATAAGCACAGAATGCTACCTTTATTTATTTACGCTGCCTTACGTCGTTTTAGACAAGGATGGCGTGATGCGATTCCGCCAGTCCGGGTTCGCACAAAGCACCGAAGGAGAATTGGTAGACGCGATCAACAAAGCTCTGAAGCGGGCTTCTGATCCGAATCTAGCCGCCGCTGCATCAGCGGATGCGGAGGAAAAAGAAGTTCTTGTACCAAGTCATGGCGGGGGCAGCTCAGGAATGAACAGCGCCGAATCAGAGTCCAATAGCAATCGCACCAAGTCTCCCGATGCTGAGACCAACTCCGTGTTGCTGGGTATCGAAGGCGGCGTTGTTTCTGGAAGTACTTACAAGAATGAAGCGCTAAGTCTGGCCTACGAATTTCCTCATGGCTGGATTGCCGCGAAGCCGGATACGCTGCACGCCTTGAACGAAAAACTCGAGGCAACGGCCAAAGCGTCTATCCTGCAGCAACATCCAGAAGCCGCCGGTAACCTGCGGGTAATGAGTCCGAAAATAGTTTTCTACGCTTCGCGCAGAGGCGACGGCGATGGCCAGCGCTTTTCCTTCCCATGTATTCGGATCATGGCGACTCCCTCGCGCGCGACTTCATTTCAGTTTGATCCGTTCCGGCAAACCACCGAAGCCATGGCCAATGCGTATGGCGCCAAGCTTTCCTTGGCACCCGCCGAATATCGTGTGAAAGATCATCCATTCATGCGCGCGGATTTTGAACGCAGCATGGGCGGTCAGCGCATTCTACAAGCCTACGTGCAAACTCTCTCCGAAGATTATCTGCTCACGATAGAAATTTACGCATTATCGGGCGATGACAAGCAAGCTGCCGTCGATTCGCTGCAAAAACTCATCATCGGTGAATAGTGGCTCGGCCCAGGCTTACTGCTCTTCCCCAAACAACTTAATATCCGCCGGCCCGTCGCTAAGCGGCGTAGCCTCGCGCCCCTGCACCAGCTCCCGAATCTGCTCGACGATATCCGGATTCGCCAGCGTTGTAATGTCTCCCGTATGCATGCGATTCGAAATCGCCGCCAGCACCCGGCGCATGATTTTCCCGGAGCGCGTTTTCGGCATATCCGGTACTACGTGAATGCGCTTCGGCCGCGCGATTTTCCCAATCATCGTCTCGATCGTCTGCGTAACTCGGTCGATGATCTGCTTATTGTTTTTCAGCCCTGGCTTAATCGAAATATAGACTTCCGGCACGCGCCCTTTGATTTCATCAACCACCGGAACAACCGCAGCCTCCGCAATTTCCGGCACGGTCAAGCACGCCGATTCAATTTCCTTGGTACCGAGCCGGTGCCCCGCCACATTGATCACGTCATCCACGCGTCCCAAAATCCGGTAATAGCCGTCCGCCGAAATCATCGCTCCATCACCCGCAAAATAAGGCCAATCCCGCCAGTCCGTGCTCTGCGGATTCTTGCAATATTTTGCGTAGTATTGTTTCGCGAAGCGCTCCGGATCACCCCAAATCGTCTGCATGATTCCCGGCCACGGATTGCGAATACAAATATTCCCCGCCGCGTTCTGCCCCGCCTTCACCTCATTCCGGTTTTCATCCCAAATCACCGGATAAATTCCCAACACCGCCGGCCCCGCGCTTCCCGGCTTCATCGGATCGAGCGCCGGCTTCGTGCTGCACAAAAATCCCCCAGTCTCCGTCTGCCACCAGGTGTCCACAATCGCCGCGTTGCGTTTCCCAACCACGTCGTAATACCAGCGCCACACTTCCGGCTCGATTGGTTCACCCACGGTCGTCATGTGCTTGAATTTGTAGTTATATTTCGCCGGCTCGTCGGGGCCGGATTTGCGCAGCATGCGAATTGCCGTCGGCGAAGTATGAAAAATGTTGACGTCCAGCCGTTCCGCGATCCGCCACGGCCGCCCAGCATCAGGAAATTGCGGCACACCTTCGTACAAAACGCTGGTCGCCGCTAGCGCCAGCGGTCCATACACAATGTAGGAATGTCCTGTGATCCATCCAATGTCCGCCATACACCAATAAACATCGCTGGGATGAATGTCCTGATAATATTTTGAAGTTCCCGCCGCGTACGCAAGATATCCGCCGGTACGATGCTGGCACCCTTTCGGTTTTCCAGTCGTTCCGCTTGTGTACATCAAAAACAGCGGCGCCTCGGCATCCTGCGAAACCGGCTCGACAATTTTTCCGGCATAGTCTCTCAATACTTCATCCACAAAAAAATCGCGCCCCGTCACCATCGGCGCTTCCGAAGAAGTTTTTCCCGTATAGCGCCGCCACACCAGCACCTTGTCGATTTTCTGGCCTTCTTTTTTCGCGGTCTCGATGGCCAAATCCGCGTTGCCCTTGTGATCAATCCATTTTCCGTTGCGCCAATAGCCATCCGCGTAGATCAATACCCGGCTTGCGGAGTCCGCCGCACGCGTTCCGCAAGCCTCGCCGCTGAATCCGCCAAATACCACCGAATGAACAACGCCCAGCCGCGCGCATGCCAGCATGGTGATCGGCAGCTCCGGAATCATCGGCATATGAATCGTCACCCGGTCGCCGGCCTTCAATTCCGCGAAGTCCCGCAACATCGCAGCCGTCTCGTTCACCCGCACATACAACTCGCGATACGTCAGTACTTGCGGCGCTTCCTGCTCGGGCTCCGCAACAAAAATAAATGCCGCTTTACTTTTGTGTTTGGCTAGATGCCGGTCCACGCAGTTGTAGGAAACGTTCAGCTTCCCTCCGACGAACCATTTCCAGAATGGCGGATGTTCGGTATCGAGCGTCGTGTGCCAATACTTATCCCAATCAAGAAGCTCCGCGTAATGCCTAAAGCAATCCGGGAATTTTTCTTCGCGAAACTCATTCACAAAAGCAGCATCGACCAGATTCGCCTGCGCCACAAAACTCGCTGGCGGCCGCAGCGAATCCTCTTCCTTCCAATGCACCGCAATCTGCGCCTCATTAGCTTTCTGCTCAGGGGCGATCTCTGCCGGAACCGGTTTGCCTGCCTGCGCTTTCGCGTTGGTCTTTTGATCAGGCGTTCTCTTCACCTCGGCCGGGTTGATTGCTTGCGCTTGCGCTTTCGGGTTCGCCTTCCGCGCTACATTCGACTTCTTCACTTTGTTGGCACGAGATTTAGCCACGGCGGACGTTTTCCTTTCCAGCATTCGCTCTGACGGCAGCCCGCAGACAGTCGCGTCTTTCTTTCGTAGTGGCCGACCTTCAGGTCGGTGTTTTTGGCGCTTGAGGGCTTTCGGCACTCAGTGGCCGCCAGTCCCCGCTCTCGCAGGCTCCACAAAAATAATGCTACTGCGCGGCGAACCGAGTCAATCGCGAGTAGTCACCAGCTTATTCAGTGGCGCTGCGTCGGATTACGTGCCCGTAGGGGCGCAGCAATGCTGCGCCCAGCTTGCCGAACCTATAATCTACGATTTTTGCCACGATTTCTTTCACTACATCAAACGCGAAACGCGCCTACGCCCTCACCTCATCCCAAATCTTCGTGCCATGCGTTTCCTTCAGCAACAGGCTTCCTACAACAAACGTCAACGCGGCAACAATCATCGGGTAATACAGCCCAGCATAAATATTCCCGGTCGCCGCGCAGCTCCATAAACCAATCAGCGGCAACAGGCCGCCAAACACGCCATTCCCAATGTGGTACGGGAGCGAAAGCGACGTATAGCGGATCTTCGCAGGAAACGCTTCCACCAGATACGCCGCGATCGGCCCATAAATCATGCAAACGTAAATAACTTGAATGAACACCAGAAACACCAGCATCGGCTGGTTTGGCGCACTGGCCTCTTTAGCGGGCACCAGCGCTCCTGTTTTTGCATCTGTGGTCATCGCGGTGAGTTTCGTCGCGCCAGTAATCTTATCTTTCGCCGAGGTTACCGTTACAATGTTATTTCCCGCGGCGTTCTGCATGGACTTATAAATAGGAATGTAAGTCACGACCGCAAGCAGGCAAGCCGCCATCATCAGCCACTTACGCCCAATCTTGTCCGACAGCGCCCCAAACACAGTAAAAAATGGCATCGAGCAAAGCAACGCAATCGCCACAATAATATTGGCCTGCTTCACGTTAATTTTCAGAATCGTTTGCAAATAGAACAGCGCATAAAATTGCCCGGTGTACCACACCACGCCTTGTCCTGCAGTAGCTCCCAACAACGAAATCAGCACCCGCTTCAAGTTGTCCCACTTTGTGAACGCGTCCGTCAGCGGCTGTGTTGACGCCATTCCCGCGCTCTTGATTTGTGTGAAGATCGGCGATTCCTTCATCTTCAACCGCACGTAAAGCGAAACGGAAACCAGCAAAATCGACGCCAGGAAGGGAATTCGCCAGCCCCAGGCGCTGAATGCTTCCTTGCTCATGGTCTGCTGCGTCAGCACAATCACAATCAGCGAAACGAACAAGCCCAGCGTCGCTGTGATCTGGATGAAGCTGGTATAGAAGCCGCGCTTCTTGTCCGGCACGTGTTCCGCGACGTACACCGCCGCTCCGCCGTACTCGCCACCCAGCGCCAGCCCTTGCAACACGCGAATCAAAATCAACGTGATCGGCGAAAACCAGCCGGCTGTCTGGAAAGTTGGCAACAATCCGATCAGCGCGGTCGCTCCGCCCATGATCGAAAGCGTCACGATGAAAGCATACTTGCGCCCGACTAGGTCGCCGATTCGCCCGAAAAACAGCGCTCCAAACGGCCGAACCAAAAATCCCACCGCAAACGTCGCCAAATACGCGACATACGCGAACGTATCGTTGCCAGCAGGGTAGAACTTTAAAGAGAGGACTGCCGCAAGACTCCCAAAAATATAAAAGTCATACCACTCGATCATCGTCCCAACAGCCGAGGCCAGTATTACTCGCCACAGCCCGTGCTCGCTGCTTCCGTCCATTACCGTCTCTAACGTGCGGCTTGCCATCATTCCCTCCTAGACAGGGTCTCAGGGTTTGTATTTACAAACCCTGAGTTGAAAAGGTTTCCGGGTTTCAGGGGCTGTACTTAGAGCCCTGAGACAAAAACGTTTGTACTTACAAACCCTGAGCTAAAACAGTTTCCGGGTTTCAGTGGCCCTACTTGGAGCCCCTGAGACAAGAAACGTTTGTACTTGCAAACCCTGACTGAACTTCTCATCGCCACGGCACAGATATGCCCCGGGGCTAAACTCCAAAGCGAACCGTGTTTCAGGGTTTCAGGGGGCTGTACTTGCAGCCTGAGGTGAAGAAGTTGTACTTGCAAACCCTGAGATAGAACCGGAATCAAATCGCCGATTCCGCGCCAGTCGCCCGGGTTTCAGGTTCGTAATTAGGAACCCGCTGTGACGCTCCATCAAATCTCGTCAGGTCTTCAGACGAAAAGCTTCCGGTGCACGCGTACATATCGCGTAAGCGCCCCCATGTCAAGAACATCGAATCCCATAAAATTGTGCCTGCCCGTTTTCGGTTCGCCCGGTTCCGACGCGACACTACAGAGTTATGAGGTTCGGTGGGAATTTGCCAGCGTTGGATCTACAATCTATGAATTTGTGGATATCCTCAGGCCAATTGTCCCGTTTCATGCATATTTTTGTAAGAAGAAAGTCAATACCTTATCTAAATGACTCATAAATAAGGTCTTACTCTTTGGTCAAGGATGGCGAAACGATTGCACTCTTCAGGAGTCACAAGGAAAGTACCAGGTCGATTCACAGGGGTAGTCGCTACTTTGGTTTCCAGTTTAACGCGGAATCGAAGTTGCCACATTCGGTTTTCCTCGATCGGTGCTTTTCCAATTAGGCTAAACGAAATCGCATTGTGGAACTAGCCATCTAGGTTTCGGGTGTGTGTACCCCGTTTTTTTATCGGGGTTGTGTTCTGCAACTTCGTTTGCCGTTCGCGCAAATCAATTCGAACATGAAAGGCAGGAAGAATGAGAAGGACTACTTTATTTGCATTAGTCGGCGTCTTGGCGTTGCTCGGCAGCGGTTCTGTGGCGTTCGGCCAGGCGACAGCCAGTGGCACCATCGAAGGCACGGTTCTAGACAAGTCGCAGTCAAGTATCAGCGGCGCGGAAGTGGTTATTACCAGCAAGGCAACTGGAGCCACGCGCAACGCGACGACCAGCGATGCTGGAACTTTTCGTTTTGATTTGCTGCCGGCCGGATTTTATACGGCAAAAGTCACCAAGGACGGATTTGGCACTGTTGTAGAGACCGTCGAGCTCTTGGTTGGCCAGACATCAACCGCAAACGTCACTCTGAATCCGGGCGCAGTCTCCGAAACGATTGAGGTTTCCGAGCAAGCTCCTCTGCTCGATGTCGCTAAGACCAGCGTCAGCCAAGACATTACTCCTAAAGAAGTGGAAGAACTGCCGATGGTTGGCCGCGACGTCGCCAACCTGGCATACCTCGCGCCTGGCGTAAAGGCCACGGACTCCTACGATCCCACCAAAAACCGCTACGCGATTTTGTCTGTAAACGGCGAGAACGGCCGTAATGTAAACGTCACAGTAAATGGCGTCGACAATAAGGACAATACTGTCGGCGGTCCAGTCATGCAGCTCCCGCTCGAGGCCGTTCAGGAATTCCAAATCAGCACCCAGCGCTTCTCCGCGGAGAATGGCCGTTCCGAAGGCGCTGCCATCAATATGATCACCAAATCCGGCACCAACAACTACCACGGCTCGCTATTCGGCTACTTCCGCGCCGCGGCTTTGGATACTGACGAGAAACAGGCGGACGGCCACGGAGGTCAAGTTTCCGCTCACCCAGATTACAGCCGCCAACAATTCGGCGGATCGGTTGGTGGCCCCTTTATCAAGGATAAGCTCTTTGGTTTCTTCGCGATTGAGCGCGAACGCGAAACGCAAGGTCTGCAAGAGTCGATAGACTCCTACAATCAACTTGTCCTAGCCAAAGGCGCCGGTCTTGCCGCTCAGCCTGCCCTATCCATCCCTCGTCCGTTCTACGAGTGGCGCTACAACGGTCGCATGGACTGGACCATCAACAACCGCAATACCGCGTATGTTAGCTATACCTCCCAAGCCAACAACAGCTTGAATGATCAGTCCGATGGTACCGGCGACCTGACGAACGGAAATTTCACCGTCAATCATCTTCAGCTTGCGAACTTGACCGTGAATAGCATTCTTCCTCACAATGCCGTGAACCAATTCACTTTTGGTTTTCAGTATTGGAACAATCTGATCGACAGCACCATCAGCGCTCCGTTGGTAGTTTTCCCAGGTCCGACCGAATTCGGTACCAATACCAACGTGCCGCAGCAATCTTTCCAGCGTAAATGGCAGTTCAAGGATGACGTTTCCAAGACCTTTGGCAAGCACACGCTCAAGGCCGGTGGAGACTACATCTGGAATCCGGTCGAGGGTGGATTCTTTAAGTTCAGCTCCACGCTTGAAATCGACTTCGGAGCGACCCCCAGTTGCATTTTGGCCGCCGTCAACGATCCCGCCAACAAGTGCGGCCCCTCGTTCTACCCACAGCAATTCGCTACTCCTGGCCTGGTTACTCTCATGACCATCGCTAATGGCGACCCCAGATTTATCGTCGCAACCAAACAGCTCGGCCTTTATTTCCAGGACGATTACAAAGCTACCCGGCGCCTCACGCTGAATCTCGGCATTCGTTGGGACAAAGACTTCAACACCTTCGGCTCCTCGGACATTGCCAACAGCCGCACGTTTCAGGAACTGGTCGCGCTCAACAGCCCGATCTCGAATCCTTACGTCGGCAAAGTTCTGGGTGACGACAACAAGAACATCAGCCCGCGGTTCGGTTTTGCTTATGATGTGACCGGCGCTGGCAACCACGTGATTCGTGGAGGATACGGCTTGTACTTTGGCAACTCGTTCCAGAACATCCCGCTATTCATGGAACAACAGGCCAATTCGACCATCTTCCAGCAAGTATTTACTCTTCAGGATCCGGGGGCCGCTGTTCCGGGCACCGGCCTGACCCTTGGCCAGTGGCAATACGGCGTCAGCCCCTTACCGACGATTGCTGCTCCCTCTTCCCAGCTCTTGCCCGGCAGCGTCGGCCGGCTGATGGATCCGAACTATCGCAACCCGGTAACCGAGGAATTCAACCTTGGCTATAGCTGGGCTCTAAATCACAACTCGGTTTTCGAAGTCGAATACGTTCACGTACTCAGTCTGCACGAAAACAAGACCATCAACGTCGATCAGAAAGTACCTGATGTGACGAAGCCTGTTAATAAACAGTGCTGCTATCGGCCGTTGGACCCAGCTTTCGGTGCCTCGACGCAACCCGAACTCGCTAGCGTACGCGACGAACAGTCCATCGGCAGGTCGCAGTATAACGGCTACAATTTCAGTTATCACCAGCGTTTGACTCATCATTTTTCGCTGAACGCCAACTACACTCTCGCTTGGGCCTATGGGTTCGACGGTGGGGGCACTTCTTTCCGCGACTATCCGCGGCTTGCGACCAATCCATTCGCCAGCTACGAGTGGGGTCCATCGCCAAATGACGAACGTCATCACGTAACCATCAGCGGCATCTGGGAGCTTCCGTTGGGATTGCAGTTGTCTCCGATTCTGCAGTTTGGCTCTGCACGGCCCTACAACATAACGAACTCTTCCAACACATTGAACACTGGCGGCGGGACCTTTAACGCTGTGGTAGTCCCGACATCTGATCCGACCAACTTCCTTGCGTTTAAAGGCAATAACACTGGCGCGCAGAACTGCTTCTACGGCATAAACGGTGTCTCCCAGGCTTGCACCATTGCCAAGTTCGCTCCGCTTCGCGGCGATCCCTTCTTCGAGCTCGATATGCGGTTGGCGAAAAACTTCAAGTTCCGCGAGCACTACAACCTGCAGATCGTTGCTCAGGCCTTTAACCTTACCAATCGCGCCAACTATGGCAACGATTTCGGCGCCAATATCGGCTCTTCGACCTTTGGTCATCCAATTGGATTCATCAACCCCAGCAGCACCACCACTCCTCGCTCTCTCTGGAGTGAGTTCGGCTTCCGTTTCACCTTCTAGCCTGATCGGAGCGTCTCGCTCCGTTTAGCTGGTTCACCGGGCTGGCGCGAAAGCGCCAGCCCTTTTTTCCCGAACCTGTCACTCCAGACGTTTTCATCGCCCGTCCTTTCATGCCCATTCGAGTCGCCACAGCGCAACGTGTTACTCTTTCGCTCCAGCAGTTTTTTCTTCTCCCGCCAATTCAATTCGCGCTACACTTATTGACAGGGAATGTCTCGCCGTTCCTCATCCCCAGAAAAGAAAAAATCTTCTCAATCGCCTTTTCGCAAAGCCAGCGCAGCACCACGCTCTAACTCCAGGAAATCCTCCATGAACTCGTACTTGCTGCAACTCGGCGAAAATATTCGTTCCGTACGCGCGCGCCGTGGTATGACCATTCATCAACTGGCCCGGGCATCCGCGCTCTCCGCGCGCTTCCTCACCACCGTCGAACTCGGTCGCGGCAACATTTCCGTTGGCCGCCTCAATACCATTGCCCACGCGCTGGAAGTTCCCATCGAAATGCTTGCCGCCGATGCCCAGCCCACTTCGCCCGCCTTCAACCAGTCCACCGAATTTCTGAAAAAACTTCCACCCGGACAGTTGCGCGATGCTCACAAGCTACTCCTGGAAAAGTTCGGTAACGTGGACGCCGGGGTGCGTCGTTCCCGCATCGCTCTCATCGGTCTTCGCGGCGCCGGCAAGTCCACTCTCGGCTCACTGCTCGCGCAGTTGCTCCGCGTTCCCTTCATCGAACTCGATAAACAGATCGAGCACGACTCCGGCGTCACTCTCACCATCATCTTCGACCTCTACGGCCCCAGCGGCTACCGCCGCATGGAGCGCGAGGCCCTCGAATCTATTCTCCTTAAACATCCTCGCTTTGTACTGGCCACCGGTGGCAGCATCGTCTCCGATCCTGTCAATTTCAATCGTCTGCTCAGCGAATGCTTCACCATCTGGCTTCGCGCCAAGCCCGAAGAGCATATGGCCAGAGTCCTCGCCCAAGGCGATCGCCGCCCCATGGCCCACAATCGTCAGGCCATGCGTGACCTCCACCGCATCCTCTGGAGCCGCGAAGCCCTGTACCGTCAAGCAGATACCGTAGTCGAAAGCAGTGGCCAAACCGTGAAGCAATCTCTGCAAGCTCTAGCCCTAGCCGTGCGCCCCTCACCCTAAATTTAGGAACTATAGTTTCCGCCTCCACCGCAACGTCAACGACCACCAAAACCGCTCGCCGCAAAATAGGAACTATAGTTCCTATTTCAAATTCTCCGCGGGACTATAATTTACGAGTAGCCGGCTACTCGTATCGTTCGCAATCTGAGGTTTGGCAATGGAAAGTACCGCAATCAAAGAACTGGTTCTGTTCAATGCGCAAAGCCGCGAATTCCGTCACTGGAATCTAAAAGTCGACGGCCGCATCGCCACGCTCGCCATGAATGTCGACGAAGACGGCGGCCTGCGCCCCGGCTACAAACTAAAATTAAATTCCTACGACCTTGGCGTGGACATCGAACTGCACAACGCGCTGCAACGAGTTCGATTCGAACATCCGGAAGTTGCGTGCGTCATCATCACTAGCGCGAAAGACAGAATGTTTTGCGCTGGCGCAAACATTTATATGCTGGCCAGTTCCTCTCACGCCTGGAAAGTAAATTTCTGCAAATTTACCAACGAAACGCGCAATGGTATGGAAGATTCCAGCCGCAACGATGGCTTGAAGTTTCTCGCCGCGCTGAACGGTACCACCGCAGGTGGCGGCTACGAACTGGCTCTCGCGTGCGATGAAATTCTGCTGATCGACGACCGCTCCAGCGCCGTGAGTCTGCCGGAAACTCCGCTGCTCGGAGTACTGCCGGGAACCGGCGGACTTACGCGCGTTGTCGACAAACGCAAAGTGCGCCGCGATCTTGCCGACATGTTCTGCACCAATCCAGACGGTGTGAAAGGCGAACGCGCCAAAGCCTGGGGCTTGGTGGACGAAATCGTAGCTCCAGCAAATTTTGGCAAAGCGGTGCAGGAACGCGCCGCAAAGCTGGTTGCGTCTTCCACGCGCCCCGCGGCGGTGAAGGGAATTGAATTACGTCCGCTGGCGCGAAAAATTGATGATTCCGGCTACCACTATTCTCAAGTGGACGTAGTGTTCGATCGTGATGCCCGAACCGCAACGATTACGATCCGCGGGCCGAAAAGTCCGCAACCAGAAACGATTGGTGCGATTCACGCCGCTGCGCATACCTGGTGGCCGCTGGCCATGGCCCGCGAACTGGACGACGGCATCTTAATGTTGCGGGCCAACGAACCGGAACTTGGATTGCTTCTTCTGAAGACCGAAGGCGAAATCGCCGCAGTGCTACAAGCCGATGTATTTCTAGCGAATTCGCGCGAAGACTGGCTAGTGCGCGAAACCGTAGCATTGCTGCGCCGAACTCTGGCGCGGCTCGATGTGTCTTCGCGCAGTATGTTCGCAGTGATTGAACAAGGTTCGTGCTTCGCGGGCACGCTGCTGGAGCTCGCCCTGGCAGCGGATCGTTCGTACATGCTGGCGCTGCCGGACGAAGTATCCAAGACCAAAGACGAGAAAACTGTTGCCCCAAGAATTGCGCTCAGCGCCGTAAACTTCGGAATTTTTCCCATGGTAAATGGGCGCGGCAGACTCGAAACGCGATTCCGCGGCGATCTCCCCAGGCTTGCGAAGCTGAAAGCAAAAACGGGTGCGGAACTTCCAGCACACGACGCCATCGAGCTCGGACTGGTAACAGTCGCGCCGGACGACCTGGACTGGGAAGACGAAATTCGCATGGCCATCGAAGAACGCGCCAGTCTTTCGCCCGACGCGCTTACGGGAATGGAAGCGAGTCTGCGTTTTCCGGGCGCTGAGACCACCGACACGAAAATATTTGGCCGACTTTCCGCGTGGCAAAACTGGATTTTCGTCCGGCCCAACGCTACCGGTGAACAGGGTGCGTTAAAACTTTTTGGCAAAGGATCGAAAGCGAAATTCGATCGGGAGCGCGTGTAATGGAATCGAATTATCAGGACCGCATTCCGAACAACGTGGGCCTTGGCGCGAATCGTACGCTGCAGCGGGCTCTCGAACACTGGCAGCCGGAATTTCTGAACTGGTGGCACGGGCTGGGGCCCAGCGATTTCAATGCATCCAGCGTGTATTTGCGAACCGCAATCAGCGTGGATACCAAAGGCTGGGCAACGTTTGATTATGTGAAGATGCCGGATTACCGCTGGGGAATCTTTCTGGCGCAGGAAGAGGATGACCGGCGCGTGGGCTTTGGCGATCACCTCGGGCAGCCGGTGTGGCAACAAGTACCAGGAGAACACCGCTCCACCCTGCGCCGTTTGATCGTCACGCAGGGTGACACGGAACCTGCCTCCGTCGAACAGCAGCGATTGCTCGGGCACACGGCGCCGTCGCTTTACGATCTGCGAAATCTTTTTCAAGTGAACGTGGAAGAAGGCCGCCATCTTTGGGCCATGGTCTATCTTCTTCATGCATATTTCGGACGTGACGGTCGCGAGGAAGCGGAAGAGTTGCTGGAACGCCATTCCGGCGACGCCGACAAGCCGCGCATCTTGAGCACGTTTAACGAGCCGATCAGCGACTGGCTGAGTTTTTACATGTTCACGTATTTCACCGACCGCGACGGGAAGTTTCAATTGAAGTCGCTAGCCGAATCGAGTTTCGATCCGCTTTCGCGCACCTGCAAATTCATGCTGACAGAGGAAGCGCATCACATGTTCGTGGGCGACACCGGAATCGGTAGAGTCATCAAGCGCACGATTGAAGTGATGAAAGAATTGGGAACCGACGATCCCATCGCGCTGCGAAAAACCGGCGCGATCGATTTGCCAACGATTCAGAGATATCTAAATTTCTGGTTCAGCTCGTCGCTGGATTTATTTGGCGGAGATTCCTCCTCCAACGCAGCGTCCTACTTTGCAAATGGTTTGAAGGGCCGGCCCGACGAAATCAAGTACGAAGATCACATCGAAGCCGAATCCAGCTTCACGCTGGAGTTGCCGGATGGAAAAGGCGGGGTGCGCGAAGACAGAATTCCCATGCGCAACGCGGTAAACGAAGTCGTTCGCGAAGCCTACGTGCGAGATTGCGAGAAAGGTCTGGCGCGCTGGAACCGCCACCTGGAAGAAGCGGGCTATCCGCAGAGGATGACGTTGCCGAGCACCAGATTTCGCCGGACGGTGGGAAGTTGGGCAAACGTCGCGACGAATCCGGAAGGCAAACCGATCACCAAGGAAGAATTCAACTCGCATCTGGATGATTGGTTGCCGACGCCGGATGATCGCGCGTATGTTCACAGCGTGATGAAAGGCGTCTTCGAGCGCGGCAAAATGGCCAGTTGGATCGCGCCCCCAGAACGCGGCATCAACACGCAGCCTGTCAATTTTGAGTACGTTCGCTTCAGCTGAGACATCTCGGATAAAGGCGGAGTGACTGAGCGGAATTCGCTATAATGAAAGCACGTCGAACATGAACGTTGGAATTTTGTGAAACGTCAAGAGCATCTGGCAGAAGTCGAAGAAGTAGCGATCCGAGTGCGCGTAGAAAATCTGAAAAAGGACGCTATCTAGGTACGAGCCCGGATGTCCCGGCACTTGTTGCCGAAGGGCGAACGGTCGCTGAAACCGTTGAAATCGCACGGGGCCTGGCTCGCAAAATCGTGGAATCTTGCCGCGAACATGGAGATCCGCTGCCGCCTGTCTTCCGCAGCAAGCAGCGATCCAACCGCGAATTCCGCGAACCTGTCGCCGCGTCCTAATGGCACGGTTGGCGGGATTTTCGCACCACGAAGTTGTGCAAAAACCCAGTTTGATCGACAAGGTCCGGGCAGCCATGAAATATGGAGGCAGGCGCGGACCGGTACGAAGGTCACAATTCCCCATCACTCTGGCGACATGGCGGAAGGAACGCTTCGAGCAATACTTCGAGGCTGGGATAAACCCAAACGACTTTCTCAAGGCTTAGTACTTCGTGCCGACGTGACCTTCTGATGCCATGCGTCCATTCTCCGTACTCTCTTCGTGACACAATAGCGCGAGCATGAGTTCAACGGACCAAATCAGAAATGCACTGAAACGCTACTGGGGCTACGACGCGTTCCGCCCCAAGCAGGAAGAGATTGTGCGCAACATTCTCGATGGGCGGGATGTGTGCGTGGTGATGCCGACGGGCGGCGGGAAATCGTTGTGTTATCAGTTGCCAGCGGTTTTGCAAACGGGAAAAACGGCAATCGTGGTTTCGCCTTTGATTGCGCTGATGCAGGATCAGGTGGCACAACTTGACCAGATGGAAATTTCTGCCGCGGTTCTGAATAGCAGCCAATCCTGGAACGAGCAACGAGGCATTGAGCGTCGCGCGGAAGCCGGAGAATTTCGTTTGCTGTATCTTTCGCCAGAGCGCCTGGCCAAACAGGAAATGCTGAAATGGCTGGAGAAGGTGCCGGTTTCTTTTTTCGCGATTGACGAAGCGCATTGCATTTCCGAATGGGGCCACGAATTCCGTCCGGACTACCGGCAAATGAAGGTGCTGCGCAAAGAATTTCCGCAAAAACCGATTGCCGCATTTACCGCCAGTGCCACCCGACAGGTGCGGCATGACATCATCGCGCAGCTTAAATTGAAAGATCCTGGAAAATTCATTGCCAGCTTTCACCGCAAAAACCTGAATTACCGGGTCGTTTTATGTGATTCGAAGACGCAGAACGGCAAGCTTCTTGCGATTCTGCGAAAGCATGCCGGCAGCGCGGCCATCGTTTATTCTCCGACGATCAAGAGAGTAGGCGAAACGGTAGCGATGCTGCGCGAGAATAAAATTACAGCCATCGGCTACCACGCGGATATGGATAGTGCGGAACGCAAGAAAAACCAGGAACGCTGGATGGCGGACGAAGTGAGCGTGCTGGTCGGAACGGTGGCGTTTGGGCTGGGCATCAACAAAAGCGCAGTGCGCACGGTGGTACATCTTTCGCTTCCGAAATCGATTGAGCAATATTACCAGGAAGCGGGGCGAGCGGGCCGCGATGGCAAACCTTCCGATTGTTTCTTGCTCTGGCAGAAGAAGGATGCAGGTCTGCTTGCCTACTTCATTGAACAGATTTCTGATTCTGCGGAGAAAAGACGTTCCTGGGATAGATATCATGAGGTCCGTGGGTTTGCCGAATCCAAGGAATGCCGGCACAAAATCATCTGCAATCATTTTGGCGAAAAGGTGGCCTGGGAAAATTGCGAAGCATGCGACGTGTGTCTTCCTCCCGGCGAGTGGAACGTTGAGATTGCGGAACGCACCGGCCGCGTCGCTTCAAAAACGAAACGAGATAAGGGCGTCGCAATTACGACGTCGCTGGAAGGCGATGCGATGCTTTTGGCTGCACTGAAAAAATGGCGACTCGAACGATCCCGAGCTGATAAAGTGCCGGCGTTCGTGATTCTGCACGATTCCACGCTGCAGCATCTGTGTTTGCGCAAGCCAACTTCGATGCCGCAGTTGAGGGCTGTTCCGGGCATTGGCGAGACGAAGCTCGAACGCTACGGAAAAGAAATTCTGGAAGCCTTGCAGGGGCGATAGCTGGTGCGAAGCGCAGGAAAAGCTTGTGCAGATAGTCGTCCGTGCAGTATTATTTTTGAAATGAACATTCACTTCCAGATCAGCCTGGCGACGCGCGGATGTTGTCCGTGCTGCCGTTACGTGCTGGCTGGCGAGAGAATGCTGACGATCTAAATCGCAACGTTCAGCTTCCGAGGGAAGATCCACCCACCGCCAGTATTACCGGGCGGTGTTTTTGTTTTTGGTCGGGTCTGCAAAACGAAGGCGCGGTCGCCAAGTGGTAAGGCAAAGGTCTGCAAAACCTTTATCGGCGGTTCGATTCCGCCTCGCGCTCCAAAATTTTCAGCGACAGTCATAAGAAAGAAATGGATAACGCTGAGACGCTGAGGGCGCAGAGTTGCGCGGAGATTTTGCTAGCGTCGATTGATCCGGGTGAAGAATTTCGCCTCAGGGGTTA